>Ga0207831_100433_pt1 | contig 14862 bp, 13 predicted proteins | sample TtanPargueraPR_7_FD_187741 | JGI IMG/M metagenome (GOLD analysis project Ga0207831, IMG submission 187741) | Aerobic enrichment media microbial communities from Bioluminiscent Bay, La Parguera, Puerto Rico - Tt and M1 (2) (SPAdes) | ecosystem: Environmental > Aquatic > Marine > Unclassified ... | reverse complement strand
TCGGATGCGTCATTCCTAGTTTGAGGATTGAGACATCAAGCCCCATCTCTTCGGCTACTTCTCGGACGTAGTTGTAGGAGACACCCGAAGTGATGATCCCTATGTCGGTTGGTTTGCCTACTTTTACAACAAAGTTAAACGGCGATTTTTCAGATATTTGCTCTGCTTTCTCCAATTTTTCTAAGAGGATTGGATGTTTTACTCGCGCCACTGCAGGTGTAGTGACTAGCATTGGGTCTTTTTCAAAATAGCCTTTTCCTTTAGGCTTTTGTTTTTTCACCATCTCGATTGGTCCGCGTGCATGGTTGAGTCGTGTTGTGGTTCGCAGAAGTATTGGTAGTTCAAGTTCTTCTGAGAGGTCAAATCCTAGTCGTGTCATCTCTTTTGCTTCTTGTGGTGTTGCAGGCTCAAGCATCGGTGCGCCACCAAAATAGGCAAAGTACCGGTTGTCTTGTTCGTTTTGTGAGGAGTGGCAGGCAGGGTCATCTGCAGAGATGATGATGTGGCCACCTCGGCAGCCGACGTAGGTATAGGTCATAAAAGCGTCGCTTGCAACATTGAGTCCTACATGTTTCATACATGTCAAGGCTCGAAGGCCACACAGTGATGCCGCACCAGCTACTTCTAAGGCTACTTTTTCGTTGACTGAGTATTCAAAATAAAAACCAGGTTCTCTCTTATCTTTAAGGGCATCTTTTGCAATTGCAGAGAAGGTGTCTGCTATTTCAGATGAAGGAGTTCCAGGATATGTTGTTGCAACATCAACGCCTGCTTCTAGGGCACCTCGGGTTATGGCTTCATTTCCCATAAGCAGTATGCGCTTGCCTGGTTTATCTTCGACTATTTCCATCATGATTATTCACCAGAAATGTAAAACTTCCTCTATCGAGAAGCTCCCGCTCCCCCCAATTTGAACACAGCATATAAAATTAACGACACTCCTTAGAGAGTGTTTTTTCTTTGGAAAAATCATTATGAAAAAACAGGTCAAAAACAATATGAAAAAATGAGGTGTTTTTATTGGGTTCTACAGGAGGGATGAAGGTAATTTTTCTCTGCCTTTTTTGTGCAGAAAAAATGAGGTTTCTTGGAGGGCAATTCTTTTGAAAAAAACACGATTTTTTAGCACCTGCACAATAACTTGCATATTAACCTGCAAAAAAGGTACTTAAAAAGCGAGCGCTTATAAAGGAATGAAGGAAAGAGCTGGTAGTTGTTTTTCAATGCATCCCATCCCTCCTAGTGTAACCAGCTTTCCTTCCTTTTTTACTCTGAGAAGTTTTTTAAAATCGAGATAATCTCTCTCAATCTTGAGAAAAACAAAACCATTTTAGACTAGCTTTGCATACCTCTGCTACTTGCGGGATGCAGAGAGATATTTTGCACTTTCAAGTGACACTAGAGGGAGCACTCAAACTATGACGACCATGATGGATCTTAACCCAAAACCACATCTAAAACAGATACCACTTTTTGAAGAAGAAGATGACGGCAGTCTCAGCGTCTACAAACACTAAACAAGTACAAGGGTTTTAAAAAACACTTCAAAGCAAGACAAATACCCAATTAATCTACGAAATATTTATAAACGTACTCCTGGTTTTTGACTCACAAAAAACCTAGAGATTCTACAGGGAGGTAACACGACATGACCGAAGATAATAACGAAGAGAACGTCATCTATATAGGAAACAAACCACCAATGAGCTATGTACTTGCTGTCGTCACCCAGTTCAATAGTGGGTCAACAGAAGTCGTCATCAAAGCACGAGGACGCGCCATCAGCCGAGCTGTCGACGCAGCAGAAATCACAAGAAACCGCTTTGTTCACGATGCAGTTGTAAAAGATATTCGCATCGGCACAGAAACAATAACAAACGAAGAAGGACGTACAAGTAACGTCTCAAGCATAGAGATTGCTCTTTCAAAGTAAGAAGAATCCTTCTTCTTCACTCTTTTTCTTTGAGCATTCTTAGAATGGGAGCTAACTTTTTTTTATTTTTTCTTGGTTTTTGTGATTTGTTCTGGTTCATCAAGATGCTGTGGGTTGAGCAGACGGCGCTCCATTGCATTGGTCATAAAACCGATTTTGTCTCCGTCCATGATGCGATGATCAAATGTTCCACTTAGTGGAAGCATGGGGCGGATGACGATTTTTCCATCGACGACGACTGGTTTTTCTTTGATTTGTCCCATTGCGATGATTGCTGGAAGATTTGCTATTGGAAACAATGCGAGATAGCCGTTTTCAAGTCCAAAAGTCCCTATATTGGTGATTGCTATACTGCCAAAGGCGCTGTCTCTTCTTTTGATTCCAGGTAGCCAAAATCCGTTTTGAAATGCCCACCATTTGATGAATCGAATAACAGCACCACGAAATGGCCACGGTATCTTTCCAAGTGATTTGGTGAGGTCAAATGATTGTTTTTTTCCTGATTTTACGTTTTTGACTTTTTTATTCATATATTCGGAAAGTTCTGTAACAGTCTTTGATTCAGCTTTTGGGATAATCATGCCAGAGTTACTCTTTCCCTCTCGTGCAACAGCCAAAAACACATCTGCATGTTCTCGTTGCATCAGTCGGCCACGTCTTACAAAGCAATTTGCCTCGGGCGTATCATAAAAAAGTGTTCGTGCAACTGCAGAGGTAACCACATGGGTGACAGTCACTCTGATGCCTTCCTTTTTCTTCTTTTCTATAAATTTCAAGAGCTCTGTTGCATCCACTTCATAGCTGCCATAGACTTTCCCCTCTTTTGGTGGACCGTATATAGAGATTGCAACTTTTCTCCATGATGAGGTATACATCTTTTTTACCATACTAACCAAGGCAGCATAACAGGTTTTCTTTTAAAAAAACATTTCCCAAAGAAGAAGTGAATAGAAAAAGAGAAAAAAGACGCAAGTTTTATGGAAGCGTCTTTTCATCATTTGTGCTGAGTTTTCTTGTGCTTTTAGGCATTTACCATTGTTAGCGATTCTATTGCAGCATTGAGTGTTGGACTTGGACGCATTGCTTTTGAGGCAAGATCATCATCTGGTTTGTAGTATCCTCCAAGTTCAACAGGGCTTCCCTGTACAGCAAGCAACTCATCAAGTATTGTTGATTCGTTTTCGGCAAGAGTCTTTGCAAGAGCGCTGAAGTGTGCTTTGAGCTCACTATCTTCATCTTGGGATGCTAGTGCTTCTGCCCAGTACATGGTCAGATAGAAATGGCTTCCGCGGTTGTCAAGTTCATTGACTTTTCTTGACGGAGATTTGTTGTTTATCAAAAACTTACTTGTTGCTTCATCAAGGGTTTTTGCAAGCACTGATGCTTTTTTGTTGCCGGTCCGCTCACTAAGATGGTACAGTGATGGTGCAAGGGCTAAAAACTCACCAAGTGAATCCCAGCGTAGATGGTTTTCTTTGACGAATTGTTGGACATGTTTTGGCGCAGATCCTCCAGCACCTGTTTCAAAGAGCCCGCCTCCATTCATGAGTGGGACGATGGAAAGCATCTTTGCACTTGTTCCAACTTCTAGTATTGGGAACAGATCGGTGAGATAATCTCTTAGGACGTTTCCGGTAACTGAGATGGTGTTTTTGCCTTGTTTCATTCGTTCACAGGAAAAGCGTGTTGCCTCTACAGGGGCCATGATGTGAAGTTCAAGTCCCGAGGTATCGTGGTCTTTGAGATATTTCTTCACTTTTTTTAACAGCTCTCTGTCATGTGCACGGGTTTCATCTAGCCAAAATACTGCTGGATAGCCGGTTGCTTTTGCACGGTTGACTCCGAGTTTGACCCAATCTTGTATTGGTAGATCCTTTGTTTGACATGCTCGCCAGATATCTCCTTTTTCAACATTTCGTTCCAAGAGAGTTTCACCGGATTCAGAGATGATTTTAATCGCTCCTTCTGCTGGGCATAAAAACGTCTTGTCGTGTGATCCGTATTCTTCTGCTTTTTGGGCCATGAGACCGACGTTTTGAACTGTTCCCATAGTTGCAGGGTCAAACGCTCCATTGCATTTGCAAAACTCAACGACTTCTTTGTAGACACCAGCATAGCTGCTATCGGGTATGACAAATTTGGTGTCGTAGTCTTTTCCATCTGCTGCCCACATGCGACCTGCGTTTTTGAGTGCTGCTGGCATTGATGCATCGATGATGACATCACTTGGTACATGCAGGTTTGTGATTCCTTTCTCTGAGTTTACCATGGCAAGGCGTGGACCGTCTTGCATGCATTTTTTGAGATCGTCTTTTATCTCGGCATTTTTTTCTGCAGGCAGACTCTCAAGTTTTGCATAAAGTTCTCCTAGTCCGTTGTTTGGGTTGACTCCCAGGTCTTTGAAGACGTCTGCATGTTTTTCAAACACGTCTTTGAAATAAACAGAGACGACATGTCCAAAGATGATGGGATCTGAGACCTTCATCATGGTTGCTTTAAGATGCACGGAGAAGAGCACATCATTTTCTTTTGCATCCTGTATTTGTGTTGCAAGAAATTCTCGAAGAGCTTTTCGACTCATGACGGATGCATCGATGATTTCGCTTTCAAGAAGTGGCAGTTTTTCTTTTAGCACTTGCTCGTTTCCATCAGATCCAACAAAGACAATTTTTGCCATTCCTGCATGTTCTTTTGGAACAGAGATCGATTTTTCATTTGAGCGTAGGTCTCCAGAGCTCATGTGTGCTACATGGGATTTTGAGTACGCTGACCAATCTGCCATCTTGTGTGGGTTTTGTTGTGCATAGTTTTTGATGGGGTCTGGAACTCGGCGATCTGAATTGCCCATCCTAAGGACGGGATTGACTGCACTTCCTTTTACTTTGTCAAATCGTGCTTTGATTTGTTTTTCCTCATCATTTTTTGGCTCATCTGGGTAGTCTGGGATATCATATCCTTTTTCTTGGAGTTCTTTTATTGTTGCTGTCAGCTGCGGTACTGAGGCACTGATGCAGGGCAGTTTGATGACGTTTGCTTCTGGTTTTGTGACCAGCTCTCCTAGTTCTGCAAGTGCATCGGGTATCTTTTGCTCTTCAGTAAGATTGTCTGGAAAATTTGCAATGACTCGTCCAGCAAGTGAGATGTCTCGCGTTTCTACATTGACTCCTGCAGCTGCAGTGAATGCTTTTACTACAGGCAGAAATGAGTAGGTTGCAAGTGCTGGTGCCTCGTCAACGCGCGTATAGATTATTTTATCCTCTGTCATGTTTTTGCCTCCTTATTTGTTTCTCATATAGGCCAGTGTTCCACCGGCAAGAAGTATGTGTTTTTGTCGCTCTGAGAGCATATAGTCGACTTCAAATTCTGTGCCTTTTGTATTGTTTTTGACAATGATTGGCTTTCCTGCTATAAGCAACTCTTTGAGATTTGGTATCTCTAGGTCGTCTCCTTGGTCGATGGAGTCGTAGTCGTCTTCGTTTTTGAAGGTGAGCGGTACGATTCCAAAGTTGATGAGATTGGCGTTGTGGATGCGCTCAAGGGATTTTGCAATGACTGCTTTGACACCCATATACATCGGGCACAGTGCTGCGTGTTCTCGGGAGGAACCTTGTCCGTAGGAAAGTCCACCAACAATTATGTTGTCTTTTCCGGATTCTTTTATTTCTTTTGCACGGTCATGAAACGTTGGGTCGACGACTTCAAATAAGAACTCGGAGTATTTTGGCACGTTTGAGCGATATTTCATTTTGCTTCCTGCAGGGATGATGTGATCGGTTGTTGTTTTGTCTCCGACTTTGATGGTGACTTTTCCATTGATGGTGTCTTTGAGTGGATCTGCTGCTGGCGGGTCACCTATATTTGGTCCGCGGTAGAGTTCAACAGAATCATCTGTATCTTCTGGGAAGATGAACATGCTATCATCGATAAAGAAGCTCTCTGGCATCTTGACATCAGGATAAGAGATTCCCATTTTCTCTAGGTCTCGGGGGTCTGTGATTTTTCCGGTGACTACTGCTGCTGCCGCGGTTTCTGGGCTGACAAGATATGCATTGGCACTTTTTGTTCCACTGCGGCCTAGGAAGTTTCTGTTACTTGTTCGAAGTGAGACTGCTTCTGTTTTTGGTGATTGACTGTTTCCGATACAAAATCCACAGGCGTTTTCTGCAAGTCGTGCTCCTGCTGAGATTATGTCTTTTAGCCCTCCGTCTCGCATGATGTTATCGACTACTTGTCTGCTACCAGGAGCTACAACAAAGCTGAGATCAACATTTGCCACATGTCCTTTGAGGATTCCTGCAACCTTCATCATGTCGGTGTATGATGAGTTGGTGCAGCTTCCTACGCAGACTTGGTCGACTTTCATTCCTTCGAGTTCTTTGACGGTACTGATGTTTCCTGGGCTGTGCGGTGTTGCGGCTAGTGGTACGAGTTCTCCAAGGTCGATTTCTACGACTTGGTCGTATTCTGCATCATCATCTGCGCTTAGTTCTACCCAGTCTTCTTCGCGTCCTTGTGCTTTGAGAAATGCCTTTGTCACTTCATCACTTGGAAAGACTGAGGTGGTGACTCCACATTCCGCTCCCATATTGGTGATGGTTGCTCTTTGTGGTACGTCAAGTGTTTTTGCCCCCTGTCCTCCGTATTCAAAGACGCATCCAACATTTCCTTTGGTGGTGAATTTTTCTAAGACTTTTAAGACGACGTCTTTTGCTGAGACCCATGGTTTAAGCTGTCCGGTGAGATGGATTTTGATGACTTTTGGATAGGTGAGATAAAACGGTCCTCCAGCCATTGCAACGGCTACGTCAAGGCCGCCTGCACCGATGGCAAGCATGCCGACTCCTCCGCCTGTTGGTGTATGGGAGTCTGAGCCAAGTAGGGTTTGATTTGGTTTTCCGAATCGTTCGAGGTGGACTTGGTGGCAGATTCCGTTTCCTGCGCGACTGTAGATGATTCCGTATTTTGCTGCTACAGTTTGGAGGTATTTGTGATCATCTGCATTTTCAAAGCCGATTTGTACGGTGTTGTGATCGACGTAGGAGACAGAGAGTTCTGTTTTGACTTTTGGAACACCCATTGCTTCGAATTGTAGGTAGGCCATGGTGCCTGTTGCATCTTGGGTGAGGGTTTGGTCGATTTTGATTCCGACTTCTTTTCCTTTTTCTGCTGTGCCTTCCACGATGTGGTCGGCGAGGATTTTTTCGGTGATTGTCATTCCCATAGACATCATCTCAGATTTATCTGTTGCGAGTTAACAAAAACCCTTTAATAAAGTTTTGCGTAACAAAATTCCAAAATTTCGATATTAAATGATAAAAAATGTAAAATTGGTAATTTTAAAAAATAATATGCTCAAAAAATCAAAAATTTATCAGAAAAAGTGTAATTATGAGAAAAGACTAAAAACTCTTGCACGTATCACTAAAACACTATGGCACCAAATCTAACAAAAAACGAACAACTCGTCCTCTATGGACTCACCAAATATCCCGAAAAAAACGACAGTACAATTGCAGAAATCCTCAACCTCAAACTCAGTACCTACACCTCAATTAAACGACGACTCAAAGACCAAGACCTTTACCGTACAATCGCACTACCTTTGTTAAACAAACTAGGCTGTGAGCTGTTCACAATCACCCACACAACCTTTAATCCAGTCATCCCACTTGAAGAAAGGATTCATACAACAACAAAGACAATCGAGGTTTTTCCAGAGATCTTTTTTTCAATCGGAGAACAAGAACAAGGATTCAGTCTCAGTCTCAGTCAAAACTATACTGAACTTGGAAGAATCAACGATATTCGCACTCAGACATTTGGATCTGTCGGTCTTCTTGAAGATGAATACCCAAATGAAACAATCTATCCTTTCAAGACAAGTAGGATAACGAGATTCTTTGATTTCACCCGCCCGCTTAACCATCTTTATAGTCTTAATAAACCAGATGAAGAAACACCCCCACACGATGAATGGTTTTCTGCAACAAAACATAACTTGAGCATAAAAGAAAAACACATCCTTTCAACACTTGTACAGTATCCAAATGAGACAACACAAAGTATCGGAGAAAAAATCAATCTTTCTCGTCACACCATCGCAAGAATGAAACATCTCTTTCAAGCACAAGGACTGCTCAAATACCTAACCATTCCAAATTTTAAAAAACTAGGCTATACAATCCTTACTGTGTATCATATCAAACTCAATCCGCAGAATGCTTCGCCAAAAATCGCTCTCTCTTCTCTTGATACTCATAGCACAATCCTCTTTTCAAGACGACACTTTGAATTCTCCATAATCAGCATCTATTCTTCCTATCAGGAATTCAAAGAGGACATGATGATAAAAATCCGCTATCTAAAAGAAAAAAATCTTATCCGTACTGCTCCAAAAATCTTTGAATATCCTCTTGACCGAAGCATCATCATAAAACCAGTCGATTTTGCGCCTATCACAAAGCACCTTCTTACATCAACATAAGGCAACTATTAAAACAGTTGAACCAATGTAAGAAATCAACCATGAATGAATGTCTGCTCAATGGTCTAATTGAATTAATCACCAAAGCCGAAACCTCTCTTCCAGATGATGTTGTCAAAGCACTCAAAAAGGCGTTAGATGAAGAAAGTCTTCCTCATGCAAGACTTCAACTTAAGACGATCCTTGACAATATCAATGTGGCAAGTAGCACCAAGCATCCTCTGTGCCAGGATACTGGTGTGCAGACGTTTTTTATTACCTGTGGCTATGAGTTCCCTCATACGGGTCTCTTAAAGACTCATCTAACCGAAGCAGTAAAAAGAGCAACACAAAAAATCCCTCTTCGGCCAAATACGGTGGAAGTGTTTTCGGAACATACTAATCAGGACAATACTGGCGATTATATGCCAGCAATAACATGGGATTTTAAAAAAGGAGACTCGGCAACAATAACAGCGATGCCAAAAGGCGGTGGAAGTGAGAATATGAGCCGTCTTATCATGCTTAAACCAAATCAAGGCATTGAAGGCATAAAAGAGTTTGTTGTAGAACAGATCACTCAGGCAGCAGGAAATCCTTGTCCGCCAACAGTCATTGGTCTTGGTATCGGTGGTTCTGCAGATTTGGCACTAAAACTTGGGAAACTTGCCCTCATCCGTCCGATTGGAAAAAGACATGATGATCCTGTGATTGCAAATCTTGAACTTGAACTTAAGGCGCTGTTAAATAACACGGGTATTGGACCTATGGGACTTGGAGGAAACACTACGGTTTTGGATGTAAAAATCGAGACGGCTCCTCGTCATCCAGCAAGCCTTCCAGTAGGTCTTGTCGTGCAATGTTGGGCAGATAGAAGAGCGACTATGACGATTTTACCTGATCTTTCTTGGAGGATCATGTAGCCATGACAACCTACAAGCTCAATACCAACGATCTTCGCAAAGACACAATTAAAAATCTAAATGTGGGCGACATCATCTTTCTCTCTGGAACAATTTTTACTGCTCGTGATAGAGCACAACAACTTCTCTTAGAAACACCAATAGAAAAACTGCCTTTTGACCCAACAAATATGCCAATCTATCATTGTGGGCCGCTTGCAAAAAGAACAGATGATTCTTGGAAGATTATTAGTTGTGGGCCGACAACGTCTTCTCGTCTTGAAGAAACACAAGGAAAAATCATAAAAAAATATCGTAGTCCTCTTCTCATTGGAAAAGGGGGTATGGGGAAAAAAACAAAAAAGAGCCTAAAAGAAAACACCTGTGTCTACGCAAGTTATACCGGCGGCTGTGGTGCGCTTGCAGCAGAAAATATCTGCAAAGTAAAAGACGTTTTCTATCTTGAAGACCTCGGCATGGCAGAAGCAATTTGGATTCTTGAAGTAAAAGAGTTTGGTCCTTTGCTTGTCTCTATGGACAGTAAGGAAGAATCACTTTATTCCCACAAGTAAACTATAAAAACTATCATGCTACTTACTACTAAAAAACAAAGCAAAAAAGAGACATGAACCAATCATGATATGGATAACAATCGGCATTATAGTTATTGCCATTCTCATTTTAGTTTCTGCATTCTTCTCTAGTGCAGAGATGGCCTTTGTAAGCGTCAACAAAGCTCTTATTATCGATAAAGCTAGAAACAACGATAAACATGCAATGATTCTTGAAAAACTGCTTAAAAACCCAGATCATACAGTGAGTGCTATTGTTGTTGGAAACAATCTGGTAAACATCTTTGCTTCAACCCTTGCAGGAGCAATTGCAACAATTACTCTTGGAGATATTGGTGTAGGAGTTGCAACTCTTGTGATGTTTTTTCTTGTCATTGTGTTTTCTGAGGCTACACCAAAAGCATTTGGAATTAATAATCAGACACTTGCACTTCGTATAGCACGACCAATTTCATTTATCACTAAATTGTTTTATCCAATTGTAGTACTGCTCAATAAGACGAGTAGAGGAATAATCCGACTTTTCGGTGCAGAACACAACACTAATCATAAGGTGACAGAAGAAGAGATTCTTGCGATGGTAAAACTTGGAGAAGAAGAGGGAGCAATAGAGTCTGATGAATCGGAACTGGTAAGCGAAGCTCTTGAGTTTGATGATACTATTGCTGATGAAGTTGACAATCCCACACCTGAAATTGAGTTTATTCATCAGGATGCACCGATCAGTCAGCTGATTAAAAAAAGCATCAAGACAGGATACAGTAGGTTTCCGGTGTATCGTAAGAACTATGATGATGTCATAGGGATGGTCCATATCAAAGATACACTCATAATTGATGATCTTACTCTTCCAGTCACCCATATTCTGAGAAAGATTCTCAAGATTCAAAAAGACATGAAAGCAGACGATGTTCTCCTTGAGATGAAAAAACAAAAGACGCATCTTGCAATCCTTCAAGACAAGGAGGGAAAAACGATTGGTCTTGTCAGCATGGAGGATTTAATCGAGGAGCTCTTTGGAGATATCTCTGATGAACACGACCGTAATCCGACATAACAAAGGGTGTTTGTACATAGACTTATAATCTATTTTGTGTTATTGTAAAAAAAGGAGGAAAAAACATGATTTATCCTTGTAATTTTAAATCAAAAGTCTTTAAGGATGATGCAAGAGGATGCAATCTCACACCAGACAATGATTCTTGCCCTGGTGAGCAAAAATGTATTATCTATCAGATCTACAGTATGCTTTCAGAGGCGTATCCTGAGTATGAAGCTCCACAAACAGAGTCAGATCAATCGTCTACATCCCCTCTAAAAACATCGTGAAATTGACAACGATGTAGATGAGTACGACAAACACATAAAATACTCCCCAGACAAGCGGGTTCCATTTTTTTACATCATGGCCATCCATTGGCTGTAGTGGAAACATCTCAATAAAGATTTCCATACTGAGAAACACAAAAAGCATTTGAACGATTCTTGAGGGATAAAGAATATTGTACACATAGGAAAGTATGACAACGATAAGTCCAATAAGCATCACACGAAAAGCGATTTTTCCAAACTTTTTTTCATCTTCACCATCTGCAAGCGCTGGATGTGAAGCAAGTGAGAACGTATTTCCAAGTAGTGTGCTGCCAACAGTAAGTACTGCTCCAAAAGGCCAGAAGACAAATTCTGATGAAACTTTTGAGCTATAGCACCAATATTGTCGTAGTGATTCAGAGACGAGAAGCACTCCTCCAACAACCAAAAAATTTGTGAGATACAAACTCCAAAATGAGGAGAGCTCATCCACCCATACCCAGGTAAAGACTCCTGAAAAAACTAGTGAGCTTGCAAGTATTGCTCCAAGTTCGTGTAAATCAATAAATCGATGGAGTTCTTTTTTTTGCCGACTGAGTTTTTTTATCCCTCGTTTTTTTTGCCGTCTCTCTTTTGCTTTCTCGGAGAAAAAATCTGAGAAGAACTCAACGATTGTTGTGCCAAGACTCTGCCATAGCCAGAGGAGAAGCATGCTAAGAAGTGTTGCTGCGATTGGAACTATTTTTTTATCAAGCACAAGACCAAAAAGAGAACGATCAGCTGCATTGTTTTCAAGTAAGATGAGCTCTTTTTCTGAGTAGATCCAAAGAAGATGCACACCTGATTCATTCAACTGTCCAAACAGCAACTGGTAGGGGGCAAGAACTACTTCTTCAGATACCACAAAAGAGCCATTTTCACTGCTCTCCATGAGGTCCGATCCAAAGAGGTTTGTCTTAGGGCCGCCTAATACTACAACGCATTCTTTTCCAAGACTGCCAAGCGATGCTACAGAACTATCTTTGAGTGTTTCTGATTTCTCGATTCCTGAGGTCTGCAGTTTGAAGAACCGAAATACTGCTTGATCTTCAACAGGGATTTCACTTCCTTCTATAAACACAAGCTCTGAGCTGTCATAATCCGAGAAAAAATCAACGACACGGTTTCTTGCATAAGAGACATCATCAAGATTGGTAAGCGATCCTGCAGAGGCAAGAGGCAAACAGATCAGTAGGCATAGTGTTGCAAGGATGAGCAGTCGTTTCATTGTCGCGCTATCGATATCCATGATAAAGATTTTTTGTTTCACTCAACTTGGGCATATCTCTGTTGATTTGATCGAGCTTCACTCCATATGGTAATGAGCAAATATGCTTCGTCAAAAAAGATTAATGCAATCAGCAATACTATGGGGAATTCATTGAGCAATACAAGGAAAAGTAATGCTACTTTTAAAAAATATCTTCTTCCAAAAAAATATCCAAGATATTTTGGCCAAAAACTGCTGAATAGTTTTCCGTTGGTGTTGTAATCAATTACATCGTTACCTACTTCGTCAAGGATGGCTGAGGCAACAAGAAATATTAAGGGAAGCCATAAGATGTGTATTTGCAGAACTAAAACTAAGGCCATTATGACGACAAAACCTAGGATGTGTGCAATGTTGTCGATTTTCCCTTTCAAAAGTACGCCCAGAACTATGGAGAGAAGAATTGTTGCAGAATAGGGGTCTGTTGCCATGGTGATTACCCATAAGATGGCTAAGGGTGGGGCAGCAAGAATACCTAATTTTTTTTCAAAGGTATCATCGTCAAATGCGGCATCAACAAACTTTATTCCTCCACCCAATATAAAGTAGGAGGGAAGTAGAAAAAGTAGATTTAAACTCAAGCTGCTTAACCACGGGATATCCATATTCTTTCAACCACTAATTTAACATCGTCTATTGTTGATAGCCCAAAATTAAATATACTATATTTTATTGAGTTATATATCTTTCTTTATTTAAAAAATATTCTCCATATGGATGAGGTTCCTTTTGTCTTGTGCTTTTGTATTTATTTATTAACTTATATTAGAAATATTGTCGATAAAGTAGAGATGAGAGAACTTTGATACTCTGATTAAATTTTTTCATCTTCATTATGGAGAAATCAATTAGTTTATCAAAAAAGCTTCTATTAAGTCAACCTTTTTTGTTTTTTTGGCATAGCACTTTTAATGAAAAATGAATATAAATTTTAGATATTTATTTAAGCCGATTTTCATTGAGTTATTTGCAATGTCAATAGAATGCGACGTGCTGGTGGTCGGAGGAGGACCTGCAGGCTCAAGTGCTGCAAGAGCAGCAGCAAAAAAAGGTTTAAAAACAATAGTTATAGACAAAAGAGAACATATAGGAAATCCAGCTTTATGTGCTGAAGGGATAGGAGAGTACCTTATAAATTATCTGCCATTTGAGATACCAAAAGATCAATTAATATGGAAAATGGAGGGCATGTCTTTTTGGACAGACGACATCTATATTGAAAAAATTGGTGATTTTTGGAAAAGTTATAGCGTAGATAGGAAGAAGTTCGATAAATGGCTGTCAGAACTTGCAAAGAATGCAGGGGCAAAATTGTATACAAATACGAGTTTAGTAGATTTAAGGATTGACGAAGAGAATAATGTTAAAAATGCGATTGTTGAACAAAATGGTAAAGCTATGGAAATACTTCCCCGGGTTGTAGTAGCTGCAGATGGTGTAGAATCTACTGTTTTAAAGCTTTTAGGGCTGTATAATCCAAAAAGAGGAGATATTGCAGAAGTTTATTCCTGGGAAATGAAAAATTTGGATTTGATTAAACCTGAATTGGAACAAGTTTTTACAGGCGAATTTACACCAAGTGGTTATGCATATATATTTCCAAAAGGGAAAAAAAATGCGAACATTGGAGTTGGAGGCATCTACCCTGAGAAAAAAATAGAGCAATATTTTGAAGAGTTTTTAGAAATCCCGCATGTTAAAAAACAAGTTAAAAACGCAGAATACATAGTGGAAAAATCAAAAAACGCTACATTTAATGACCTCACAGATAAATGGATTTATGGAAACATTGTTCTTGCAGGAGATAGCGCAAACCAAAATTTAAAACCATTCATTGAAGGTATCCTACCTTCTATCATATGTGGAGATATCTCAGGAAAAATTTCATATGACCTTTTTCAAAATAATGGAATTGATAACGAAAATTATTTGAATCTAGTAGAAAAAGTAATGGGCGAACATTTTAATAATTCGAATCAACTTCTTGAAGTAATCAATTATTTATATTCAAAAAAAGAAAAAACAAAATATCTACAATTTTTTGGAATTATAACTGAATTATTTAATCAAGAAGATTTTGAAAAAACTGAGGATTTATCATACGAAGAGCTAAAATCAAAAATTTTGAGGTTAAAAGATGAAATGTGATGTTTTGGTAGTTGGTGCAGGCCCTTCAGGCTCAATGGCTGCAAAAACAGCTGCTGAAAAAGACATGGATGTTATTGTGATTGAGCGCAATAAAGAGATTGGAAACCCAGTTAGATGCGCAGAAGGAATCAACAAGTTTTTGTTTGAAAATACAGGCATAAAAAGAGATGATTCCTTTATTGAAAATAGAATTGATGGAACAAAAATATATTTTTATGATGAGG
>Ga0207831_100432_pt1 | contig 14882 bp, 3 predicted proteins | sample TtanPargueraPR_7_FD_187741 | JGI IMG/M metagenome (GOLD analysis project Ga0207831, IMG submission 187741) | Aerobic enrichment media microbial communities from Bioluminiscent Bay, La Parguera, Puerto Rico - Tt and M1 (2) (SPAdes) | ecosystem: Environmental > Aquatic > Marine > Unclassified ... | reverse complement strand
TTGTCCTTGTCAACCAAGAAAGCACCTGGACAGATTAAAATTATCATAATATGAAGAAACCAAACTAAAAAACGATATGTTTGGAGAACGATACGTATGAAGCATACAACAAAAAAACAGTTGATCACGATGAGTATTGCGATCTTGTTTGTAGCTGTGGCAATTAGCCCTGCTCTTGGACAAGATAATACGACCCAACCACCCTCTGTAGAGAACAGTGAGGTTTTTATCTCTCTTCTCGCAGATGAAAAAGATAAAAGCACGACTATCTCTTTTGATTTTTCGGATTTTACGTTTGAAGATGTCGAAATTGGGGAAACGATTTATCAAAAAATCACTCTTTCAGATGAATCAAATTATCTTGAGAAGGGCTGCCCAGACATCCCAAATGTAAGGCGTAGTATCATTATATCAGATACTGCTGAGATGAAAATCGAGGTCATCAGTTCAAGTTTTACTGAATATGACAACGTCTTATTGGCTCCCTCAAAAGGCTCGTTAAAACGTGATGTCAATCCAGCAGATGTTGCCTATACATTTTCAGATATCTATTCTGAGGATGTGTGGTATCCTGGCCCTCTTGCAGAACTTGATAATCCTTATATTCTTCGTGATTATCGTGGGCAGGTCGTCTGTATCAATCCTATTCAGTACAATGGTCTTACTAAAACACTGCGCGTCTATGACCATATAGAGGTTCGTGTTTCAGAAACTGATGAGATGGGATCAAATATCCTTTTAAGAAATGCTCTTCCAGCAAAAGTTGACAATGAGTATGCTTCAGTTTATTCCAATCATTTCTTAAACTACAACACACAGACAAAATACAGTCCGGTAGGAGAACAAGGAAATCTTCTCATCATTACCAATAGTTCGTTTTACAATTTGATGGTTCCCTTCATGGAATGGAAGATTCAAAAAGGTATTCCAACTGAAATGGTAAATTACTCTACTGTTGGATCAAGTGTTTCTGACATTGAAACCTATGTTGAAAACTATTACAATACCGACGGTCTTACCTATCTTCTACTTGTTGGTGATGAAGCAGAGATACCTGCCGGTTATTCATCCTATGGTATGTCTGATATCTCCTATGGTATGATTTCGGGTAGCGATCATTATCCTGAACTTTTCGTGGGAAGGTTTTCTGCAGCTGAAACCAATCCCGCAGATCTTATGACTCAGATTAACAGAACACTTGACTACGAACAGAATCCTCAAAGTGGTGCTGCTTGGTATGGTAAAGGTGTTGGTATTGGTTCAAACGAAGGTACCGGTGATGATGGCGAATATGATTGGGAACACATGCATAATATTCATACTGACCTGATGGGTTTTACCTATACCTTTGTTGATGAGTTTTATGACTCCGACCATTCAAGCAATACAAATGATTCTGCAGGAAATCCTACTCCATCAGATGTTACTGCTGCATTAAATGACGGAAGAAGCCTTGTCAATTATGTTGGACATGGTTCTACCTCTGGTTGGAGTTCAAGTAGTTTTAGTACTTCTGATGTCCTTGCATTAACTAACGACAACATGCTTCCATTGGTTGTCTGTGTTGCATGTTCAAATGGTGTGTTTTCCTACGAGGAAGTCTATTGTGAAGCGTGGCTAAGAGCAACAAATGATGCAACCGGAGAGCCTACTGGTGCTATTGCATCTTGGGGTGCTTCTGTAAGTCAGGCTTGGAGCGAGCCTATGGATGCTCAAGACGAGGTTGTTGATTTGCTTGTGCAACAAGAAAAGACAACAATTGGTGCCCTGCTCTTTAATGGTGCAATGCATATGCTTGATGCCTACAACAACAATTCAAATGCAATGGAGACAATGGATACATGGATTCTTTTTGGTGACCCAACTGTGCAGCTCATCACAACTAGTCCTGCAACTTTAAGTGTTGATCATGAGGACTTCTTATTGACGACAGCCGATAGTTTTGCAGTAGATGTTGGCTCTGTTGAAGGCGCCCTTTGTGCTCTGACTTCTGGCAGGACCATTATTGGAACTGCATATACTGATGCTTCTGGATATGCGCTGATTCCAATTGGAGTAGAACTCGAAGACATAGAAGAAGCAACATTGACTGTTACTGCGCAAAACAGCATGCCATATGTTGTAAGCTTAGAGGTACTTCCACCAGTGAGACAACCTGCAGAATTTGATCCTTGTCAAGCAGTCCTTGTCGCTTATCCACTGGGCATTCCTGCAGAACTTGTCGCTGAGATGAGCGAGGATATCGAAGTCATCACCTTGATCAATTCTGCTAGTGCTCAGAGTAGTGCTGAAACAGAGTATAGTGCTGCTGGTGCACATTTGAACAATTGTACTTTTATTGTTGCAAGTCATGATAGTATTTGGGTTCGTGATTATGGTCCATGGTGGATTTATAATCAGACAGCAAGTCAGCTTGAGGTCGTTGATTTCAACTATAATCGTCCTCGCCCAAATGATAACGCGATTCCTTCAGCTATTGCAAGTTACTTTGGTCTTCCACTTAATTATCTTCCTTTAGATCATACTGGTGGCAACTATATGACTGATGGCCATGGTATCAGTGCTTCAACGACTTTGCTATATACAGAAAATTCTGGTACGAGTCCCGAGGATATTGATGCTTTGATGTCTGAAATCCTTGGTGTAACTACCTATCATGTCGTTGATGATGTCAATGGCGATTATATTGAACACATCGACTGTTGGGGTAAGTTCCTCTCGCCTGAGACTATTCTTATTCGTGAAGTCGATTCAGACCATCCACAGTATGGTGAGATTGAGGATGTAGTGGATTATTTTGAAGCTCAACTCAACTGCTATGATGAACCATACAATGTTGTAAGGGTATATACTGATGGAAATGAACCATACACTAATTCTTTAATCTTAAATGAAAAAGTCTTAGTGCCTATTATGGGTGTAAATGCTACTCGAGATAATGCTGCTCTTGCTGCATATCAGAGTGCTATGCCTGGCTATGAGGTCATTGGATTTGAAGGTACAGTTTCTGATCCTTGGGAGTCCACTGATGCGCTGCATTGTAGAACAAAGGGCATTCCAGACCTTGGATTATTAGATATTGAACACGATCCATTAACCTATATGTTGCCTGATCCAAATGGTTTTACTGTTGAAGCCGAAATTACCTCATATAGTGGTGCTTCTTTGTTGTATGGATCTCCTCTCTTGTTTTGGAAGAATACCTCTGCTGGTGTATGGAATTCAATTCAGATGACTCCAGAAGCCCGCAATGGCATATATTCTGCAGATATTCCATCTCATCCTTGTGGAGAAACGATTTCGTATTACATCAATGCACAGGATGTTTCAGGACGCAACGAAAATCTTCCATATATCGGTGCAGCTGATCCTTTTGAGTTTAGCATTACACTTGTTCCAGATATCCGGATATCGCCTGAAATAATTGAGGTTGATAATGCAGATGGTGTGATTGACTCTGAGATTCTTACAATAACAAATGATCCTTTTGCTGGTGAGAATCTAACCTACAGTCTTTCTACAACTGATCAGGGTGGTTTTGGCTGGTTGAGTGTTGATAGTAGCTCTGGTGAGCTTGTTCCTGATAGTTTTGACAATATCACCGTTTTTGCAAATACTACTGCTCTATCAATTGGTAATTATTTGGAAAATATCATCATCTCAAGTAATGACCCTGACTCACCTATGATTACTGTTCCAGTAAATCTCACAGTGTATAACGCCCATGATGTTGGTGTTTCAAGTATTATTGGCCCTGTTGGTACTATCCCTCTGGGATCCTATACTGTTGAAGCGCAAGTTGAAAACTATGGTATTACAGCCCAAACTGGCGTTTCTGTGAACTGTACCATCTATGAAGGTATATTGGATGTAACAGAAGATTTTGATGCAAGTAACGGCGGATATAGTGCTTCTGGTGCATTGTGGGAATGGGGATCTCCTAGTGAGGGCCCTTCTGATGCATATTCTGGACTGAAGTGTTGGGGTACAAATCTTGATGGAGAATATACAGATTCAGCAAATGAACATCTCTATTCTACTCTAATCGACCTAAGCCGCTTTATCTCGCCAGAACTCACATTTTATCATTGGTATGATATTGAGGATGGCTACAGCCATTATGATGGGGGTAACGTTAAGATTTCTACTGACGGTGGCACGACCTGGAATCTGCTGGGGTCATATCAGAATCCATATCCGATTTCTTCTGCTTCTAGTGGTAATTCAGGTATTTCAGGCGAACCATGTTTCACCGGAACCACTACGGATTGGGAACAGGCTGTCTTTGATCTTTCAGCATATGAAGGACAGACCATCATGCTTGATTTCCACTTCGGATCAGATGGTAGTGTGAAAAAGGATGGTTGGTTTATTGATGATGTCACAATAAGTAGCAATGTAAGAAACCCTGGAGATATTATCTACTCTGGGCTAACCACTGTTGATGTTGCTGCATTAAGTTCTGTTACTGCAAGCTTTACTCCCACCTGGGATCCAACAGAGCTTGGTAATTATACCATGATTGTAAAAACTGAGCTTCCAACAGATCAAAATACCTTTAATGATGCAAGCTCAGAAATTGTTGAGGTTTTCCAGGACATCTTTGAGCCAACAGTAACAAATATTCATGACACTCCTGATCCTCAGTTGGAAGGAGGAGAAGTGACGGTGAGCTGTCATGTAGAAGATCCTTCTGGTGTATCTGCTGTCCATATAGTACTTACTGGTCCTGCTGGATTTAGCCCAGTCAATGTGAGTATGAGCGATCTTGGAAGTGGGCAGTATTCGTATACTGCAACCTATACTCTGCTTGGCTCATACAATTATCAAATCTGGACTCAGGATATGCTTGCAAACAGCGGCTATACGACAGCGAAGAGCTTTACTATCATCGATGATTCGATGATGATTCAAGACTACAACCTCTTGGAAGGTTGGAATCTGTTGACTGTTCCAATAGATTCTTCCTACAATGCGAGTTCTCTTGCCTCAGAAATCATTGGTTGTGTGATGATCAGTGAATTTGATGGCTCTGCTCAGTCATATAACACCTACTTTGTTGGCGGCCCAGCAAGCTTTGATTTTGTATTAGATGGAGGCTGTGCCTACTTTGTACTTGTTGATGCAGCAACAACATTTAGCCTTGGAGGAAATCCTCTGCTTGGCGTATCTGTTGATTTGTACCTTGGTTGGAACAGTCTTGGTTGGTATCAACAGCACAATACAACCGCAAGTAGTCTTGCTGAAAACATTACAGGCGCTGAGATGATTAGTTGGTTTGATGCATCGTCTCAGTCATATAACACCTATTTTGCAGGCGGTCCAGGAAGCTTTGATTTTGAGCTTTGTTGTGGTATGGGCTTCTTTGTGTTAACTGATCAAAGCGGTATTTGGCATGGAGAAGGATAAGCATGTATAGCAAAAATGTTATATATAATATAGTCTTACTCATATATTATAGAGTAAATAGGCGTTCGCGCCGCAATTCAACGGGGGCAACTCTTTAGAAAAAATAGTTTGAAAACCATTGTTTGGTGAATGAAATGAATATGAAAGCAACCTTCAAGCATAAGGCAGGTATCTACCTCACAACCCTACTGTTACTTACTTCAGTATTGGTAGGCGCAATCACTACAACTGCAGATCAACAACCATTAAGCCCACATCCAGTCTACGGACTAGCCGACTATAGTACCAGTGGCTGGGCAACAGGAGCAGATGTCGTCCTCTCAAATGGCAGCGGAACGCTTTCTACTACTGTAGCCGTTGATGGTGGATGGAGCATCGATGTTGGAACCCCTGGTCCAGGATGGGCAAGTGGAACCAGCTTCACAGTAACCATCACTCAAAACGGAGCCTACCCCTACACGGGATGGAGTGCAAGTGCCAGTGGAACAGTTGGCGGTTACTACAATGATGTAGGAACAGTCACACTTACTGCACCACCTGCAGCAAATACTCCAACAGTAGGCGGAGATAGTACTGCTTTTATCGGAGCAACAGCATCTTTCACCGCCCAGAGTACCGATCCAAACGGACTCGATGTCCGCTATGAATGGGATTACGATGGCGACGGAAGCGTTGACGAGACCACAAGCTGGGTAAGCAGTGGAACACAAGTTAGTGGATCAAGTAGCTATGCCACAGCTGGCATCTACACCGTCAAAGCACGAGCTGAAAACGGTGGAGGACAATACAGCAGCTGGGGAGAACACACCATCACTGTAAGCAGCTACCCACCAGCAGATCCAAGCCCACCAAGCGGACCTGCAAGTGGAGATCATGGTACAAGCTACACGTATACTGCTAGCACCACCGACCCAGAAGGAGACAATATTGAATACTTGTTTGACTGGGATGATGGAACAGATAGCGGTTGGGTTGGACCATACGCAAGTGGTGCAACAGCAACTGCTGATCACACCTGGACTGCACCTGGAACCTATGATGTCACTGTCACCGCACGAGATGCAGGTGGCAGTGAGAGCAACCCAAGCACTCCTCTCAGTGTCACCATGGCAAATACCGCACCTCCAACACCAAGTACTCCAAGTGGACCAACAAATGACCATCACAATATTGCACTCACCTACACAACTACTGCAGTCACCGATCCAGAAGGAGATGATGTTGAATATCTCTTTGACTTTGGAGATGGATCAGACAGCGGTTGGATTACTGCAACAAGTGCAGATCATACCTATACCGCACCTGGAACCTATGATGTCACCGTGACCGCACGTGACAGCTGGGATGAAAGCAGCCCAAGCAGCCCACTCAGTGTCACCATCGACAACCAACTACCAAACACTCCAAGCACGCCAAGTGGACCTGCTACTGGTGTTGTTGGAGAACTCTATGGTTTCACAACTTCAGCTGATGATCCTGATGGAGACACTCTTGAGTATTTCTTCGATTGGGATGACGGCAGTGACAGTGGTTGGATTTCAAGTGACAATGCAAACCATGTCTGGGCTGGTATTGGCACCTATGATGTCCGTGTGAAAGTCCGTGACAGCTGGGATGAATCTGATTGGAGCAGCCCTGCAACAATTGAGATTGTCGACAGTCTTGTCTGTGATGCCGGTGGACCATATGATGGTGTTGAAGGCACCGCAATCGACTTTACTGGTAGTGCAAGTGGTGGAACTGAGCCATATACCTGGCATTGGGACTTTGGCGATGGAGAGACCAGCGCTCAGATGAATCCAAGCCACGTCTACGCTACTGCTGGAACCTATACTGCAACTCTTACCGTCACTGATGCAAATGAGGATGAAGCAACAGATACTGCAACCGTAACAGTTGAAGTTGCAGGAAGTATTGTTGCTGATGCTGGTGGACCATATACTGTTCTTGTTGGTGAATCACTCACTCTAGATGGTAGTGTCACTGGCGGAACCAGTCCATATACTTGGAGCTGGGATCTTGGCGATGGCGATACCGCAGATATAGAAGACCCAACCCACACCTACACAAGTGAGGGAGTCTACACCGTCACACTCACTGTGACTGACGATGAAGGTCTAATGGACACTGACACAGCAACTGTAACAGTTGTTGACAACAGTGCTCCAGCAACACCTCAGATCGATGGTCCAAGTGAAGGTAAATTCGGAACAGAGTACACCTTCAGCTTCACTGCAACCGACCCAGATGGAGATGACGTCAAATTCATCATCGACTGGGGAGACGACAACACTGAAGAGACAATCTTTGTTGCCAGTGGAGAGACTATTGAAGTCAGCCACACCTGGGAATCTGAAAGCCGCGATGGTGAGACTGTTGACACAGCGTATCTGCTCAAAGCAAAAGCAGTCGACACAAATGATGCAGAAAGCAACTGGGGAACAATGGATGTCACCATGCCTGTGACACCAGACAACCCATTTGTTGCATTTGTGCACAACATCATCAGTTGGCTGTGCAGTCAGTTCCCAGCATTTGACTGGATAATGAGTCTTCCAGTCTTTGCAGGACTCTTCTAAAGTTAAAGGGTATCTTCCTTTCTCTTGTGGAAGGGAAGAGGCTCCTCTTCTTTTAGAGGGGAGTCAACTCTTATTTCTTTAGAAGATAGTTGTCATACTAAAGACTAATTCTCCTTTAAAGGGGTTGTTGGTGGTATGATCAGGCTTGCTGCTCTCTCTATTGGGTTTTTCCGATTGGTTCCAATCAAATTTGTATCGATGGCTATGGTTCTAAATAGCCATATGGTTAGGATGTCTTATCTATGAAGAAGAAAAGTGTTGTGTTGCTACTTACTGCTCTGTTGCTGGTCTCTGGCTTAAGTGCCAGTGCGTATCTTAAGGATGATTCAAAGCACTCATTTGAGATGATTATTCGTCTCGATTCATATGAGGTGTTAAACGACCTGCCCATTCCTTATGAGATCGTTGGACGTTCTGTTGAAGGTGCTGTTGATGTGATTATCAGCAGTGATGAGCGTTCATTGCTTGATTCTTCAGAGTTTTGCTATGATGTTGTCATTGACAATGTTGGAGAATATGATGATAGTGTCAGGGAGTCCTATAGGACATTTCCTGAGATGGAAGCGCTTCTTTCTTCTATTGCTTCATCCTATCCAAGTATTACAAAGCTAACAAGTATTGGTACGAGTTATGAAGGTCGGGACATCTGGTGTCTTGAGATTTCTGATAATCCTGGGCTTGATGAGGGTGAGCCTGAGGTTTTTTATATGGGTCTTCATCATGCGCGTGAGTGGCCTAGTCTTGCTGCTTGTCTATACATTATTGAGAATCTTACCTCTAATTATGGTGTGAATGCTACTCTTACCGGCCATGTAAATAATAATCGTATCTGGGTTGTTCCTTGTGTGAATCCTGATGGGTATGTCTATGACCATGATCAAGGTCATGATTGGCGTAAGAACCGTCATGTGTTTCCACAGTATGGGACGACAGGTGTCGATTTGAATCGTAATTATCCTGGTGCGTGTAATGGTGAGCCTTGGGGTACGTGGGGCTCTATGCCCTCTAGTCATGTCTCTCATCAACCTTCCGATAGTCAGTACATTGGACCGCTTGGAGGAAGTGAGCTTGAGACTCAGGCAATCATGGATATGTTTCTTTCTCATGAGATTACTGCAGCAATAACGTTTCATACCTACAGTGAGCTTGTCTTGTGGCCTTGGGGCTTTAGTCTTTCTGAGACAACTCCCGATGATTCGTATCTTTCTAGTGTTGGTACTGCTATTGCCAATCGTATCACTAAGCAGAGTGGCTATGGAACCTATGATCCTGGCCAGAGCAGTTCGTTGTATCCAACAGGCGGCGATACGACTGATTTTGCTTATGGTTATGGTCATTATGTACAGGGTCGACCAGTGTTTGCCTATACTATTGAGATGTGCAGTACGTTTCATCCCTCTGAGAGTTATCTTGAGCAGATCGTAAAAGAAAACTATGATGGTGCGTTGTATCTTTTAGAAGAGGCTGAAACTATCCGTGATACGACGCCTCGTCGTGTTGCTCCCCCTGCAATCAATGAACCTGTGCAGAATTCGTTTTCTTGGACGCTTTCTTGGGGTGAGACTAATCCTGAAGCGGATGTGGATTATTTTGAAGTTGAGCAGCTTTCAAATGTGCAATATGGTCTTGATGATTGTGAGTCAGATAGTTCTGCTTGGATCCTTGATGGATTTAGCCAATCTACTGATGACTTCTATAGCGGAGCTAAGAGTTATGCTTCTCGTCAGCAGTCAAGCGATGTATCCGCGATGACTAGTGCTTATCCTTTGTATGTGACTGAAGGTATGTCTCTTAGTTTTTGGACTAACTATGACATTGAATATAACTACGATTATGGTATGCTTGAAATCAGCTATGAGGGTCGTTCTTTTGAGATGATTGATAATTTCACCGGTTCAAGCGGTGGTTGGGTGCAAAAGACCTACAGTCTTGATGACTATGTGGGAAAAAGTATCTTTATTCGTTTCCGCCATGCAACAGACAGCAATACCCTTGATGATGGTTTTTTTGTTGATGATATCAGTACAATCGTTCTTTCCACAGATTCCACCAGTCTAAGCAACACAATAACCCAAACAAGCTTTGATTTGGCTTCTCCTCCGCAGGGCATATGTTATTATCGTGTGCGTGGCAGTAATGCTGATTATGGTTGGGGCGATTATAGCACACTTGTTGAGATTAACAACAGTGCTGATCTCTCCGCACCTAGTGTTTCTTCTGTTGTTGAGGATGCTGACCCGATGCTTGTAGGTGGATCAGTTACAATTACTTGTAGTGTTGAGGATCCTTCTGGCGTGTCTGATGTTCGTATCCTTATCGATGGCCCTGCAGGATTTATTCCTGTAAATGTGAGTATGAGCGATCTTGGTGGCAATATGTATAGTTATAGTGATAGCTATGCTTTGCAAGGAGAGTATTTCTATTCGTTTTTAACTGAGGATTCTCTTGGTAACGCTGATCTGAGTGCTCAATATTTGTTTTGCATCATTAATTCTAGTATGCAGACAAAATCATTTAGTTATCGTGATGCTTGGAATTTGTTTACCGTACCATATAATACGTCATATCTTGCAAGTTCTCTGTGTGCTCAGATACCAGGTGCTTTGATGGTCAGTGGTTTTGATGCCTCTGTTCAGTCCTATGACACCTATTTTGCTGGTGGTCCAGCAAGCTTTGATTTTGAACTTGTAGCGGGTGCTGGCTATTTTGTGTTCTCTGAGCAGAATAGTTCTGTGACTCTTGCAGGGATGGCAGTTGATTCTGCTTCCTTGACTTTATTTGAGAATTGGAATCTGCTTGGGTGGTATCATGACTATGATACTTCTGCAAGTAGTCTTTCAGAAAATATTTCAGGCTCTGAGATGGTGTCGTGGTTTAATGAGGACATTCAGTCCTATGAGACCTATTTTGTCGGTGGTCCTTCAAGTTTTGATTTCACAATTACTCAGGGTATGGGTGTGTTTGTCTTCACCACAGAAAGTGGTGTGTGGCAGGGAGAAGGATAAACTTCCTTACCAAAAAAAACCAAAAAATCTAAAAATATAATGATAAAAAAATTTGAGGTATAAAGCATGATTCGAAAAAAATTTGCCAAGCCCATGGTTGCCATGATGCTGGTCATTCTACTCCTGTTGAGCGCGTTTCCTGGAGTAAATTCTGAAAAGTATTCTGAGCAAGATTCAATTTTACTTGATGTTGACGTGCCAGAAATTGAAGTTGAAACCGTAGCCCTTGATGAAGGGATTTTTAGCCAAGTCAGTATGCCCGGTATTGGGATGAGCACTGAGATTGGTGTTGCAAGTCTTCCGCAGATGACAAAGGTCCTTGAGATTCCTTATGGATCTGAGCCTATTATCAATGTAGAAGATGTCACTTGGGTTTCTTCGTTTGTTGATTATCCAATTGTCCCTGTGCAGACTCCTCATCTAAAAGGTGAGAAAAAACCTGCCTTTGTGATGGATGAATCCTATTACCAGCAGAGCAGCTTTCAGCAGACCGTAGAAGTCAGTCTTGTTGAGATGGGAAGTGTTCGTGGTCGTCGTTTTGCAACCCTTCAAATCAACCCTGTTCAGTATTGTCCAGTTTCTGGTGAGCTTCGAATCATGCAAAATATTGTGATTTCTGTTGAGTTTGATTCAGTTGATTATGAGACAACACAAAAGATGGCCGATAGATATGATTCAGAAGACTTTGACTCATTGTATGAGACGATGTTTGAAAACTGTGATGAGTTTTACAAGCCAATGGCTTCAACTAAAGATAGGCAGGAAGGCTATCTGATTGTTGTTGCAGATACCTATGAGTCTACGATTGCATCATTTGCAACCCATAAAACTAATCTTGGTTATGATGTCACTGTTGCTCCTACTTCAACAACGGGAACAACAAACACCGATATTAAAGCATACATTCAAAACGCCTATGACACGTGGTCTAATCCTCCTGTCTATGTTCTTTTAGTCGGTGATGTTGGTGATGTGCCAACCTTTACTGGTTCTGCCTCTAGCAGTTCTGCTGATGTGATTTATGTGCAGCTTGATGGAGGTGATTTGTTCCCTGAGATGCATATTGGTCGTTTCAGTCCTGGTACTGTTGCTGAACTTCAAGCGATGATCGATAAGACGATTTATTATGAAACGGGTAGTTTTTCTTCAATTGAGTGGTTGAAAAAAGCTGCATTTTGTGCAAGTACTGATAATTATCAGATTAGTGAAGGCACTCATAACTATGTTATCAGCAATTACCTTGATCCAAACAATTGGACGACCGATAAACTCTATACAGTGACCTATAATGCTCAGACTTCTGAGGTGACTGATGCAGTAAATGATGGTCGTCATCTTTTGGTGTTCTCTGGCCATGGTTCTCAGACCTCTTGGGCTGATGGCCCTTCGTTTAGTCAGACCAATGTTCGAAATCTCCTTAATACTGGTATGTATCCTTTTGTCTTCAGTCATTCCTGTCTTACTGCCTCATTTCATATTGATGAGTGTTTTGGTGAGACCTGGCTTCGTGTCGCAGATAAGGGTGCTATCACGTTTTGGGGTGGGTCTGAGAGTACTTATTGGGATGAAGATGATGTCTTAGAAAAAGGTATGTTTCAGGCATGGTTTGATGATGGTCTTTCCAGTCTTGGTGAGATGACCGACCAAGCATTGTACTATTTATATGAGAATTATAGTGGTGGCGGTCGTACTCAGTACTACTATGAAATCTATACGATTCTTGGTGATCCTAGCGTGCATATTACAACTGAGCTTTGGGACCATAATATCGCTGTGCAGACTATTGGTGTTGGCTCCTATGTTGAACCTGATGTTGCTACAACAATTAATGTCAGTGTCAATAACAACGGAAAATTTGATGAGTCAAACGTTCTTGTGAGAGTAGATATCGATGGTTCGTTTTATGATTCTGATACTATTTCCTTTATTCAAAACAAGAGCAGTGAATACATTGAGTTTGATTGGACTCCAGCTTATGGCTCTCATGATATCCTCGTCAATGTCTCAATGGCTCAAGTAGAAGATTACTATGCCGATAATGAACGCAGCGTTACAGTGATCGCAGGTCCTGAAATAACCGTCGGCGGCATTGTTGCACCAGGCATTGCAAAGCGTGGTGATCCAATAGATATTTCTGCAACAGTTAGTAATATTGGTGCATCAGATGAAACTGTTACTGTTGACTTTTTAGTCGAAGGATCTCTTGTTGATTCTACAAGCATCTCTCTTGTTGGCGGCGATGCTCAGTCAGTTGGTTTTACTTGGACTCCGATGCAGACAGGAAATAAGACTGTATCAATTGAAGCTTCCATTGCAGGTTCTGAACCTGATACCAGCAATAATGCTGACTCTGCTGTTGTTTCTGTGATGGATGCAGTCTTTGTTGATTCCTTTGAATCTGGTGCTCCTGGTTGGTCTACTGATGGCACATCTCTTTGGCACTTGACCACAAATGATGCAAACAGTCCAACACACTCGTTTTGGTGTGGTGATGATACGGCTGGAGAATACGATGATTCAATGGATGATTCACTGTATTCACCTGCAATAAATCTTTCTGGCTATGATGATGCGACATTGATGTTTTATCAGTGGTATGATATCGAGGATGGTTACAGCCATTATGATGGTGGAAACCTAAAGATTTCAACAGATGGAGGATCTTCATGGAATCTGCTTGGTTCCTATCAGAATCCATATCCCGTTGATTCTGCTTCAAGCAGCAATGCTGGTATTTCTGGTGAACCTTGTTTCACCGGAACCACTACGGATTGGGAGCAAACTTTCTTTGATTTGACCAGTTATGTTGGTCAAGAGGTCATGCTTCGTTGGCATTTTGGTTCTGATGGAAGTGTATCTAAGACTGGTTGGCTTATTGATGATATCCTCATCTATGGTACTCCATCCTATACTCTTGAAATCAGTGATGTGACAGCAGTACCAGATCCCGTTGAGACAGGTGGTGCAGTCAACATCAGCTGTACTATTGAAAGTGATCTTGGTCTTGTCAGTGCTGTTGTTGATATTGATGGTCCATCTGGTCCTTCTACTGTTGCTTTGAATTTGTTTGGTGTTGACACCTATTATTATGAGACAAGCTATGCAACATCTGGTGAGTACACCTACAGCATCACTGCAGAAGATAGTGAAGGAAACATTATCACAAGTCCTTCTGAGAGTTTCACTGTTGGTATTCCTCCTGTGATTACTGATGTGTTGGCAACACCTGCTGTGCAGTCTTCTGGAGGCCCAGTCAATATCACCTGTACCGTGAGTGATAACGGTGTTGTAAGCAGTGTTGATGTCGAGATTGTGCAGCCAGATAGCTCAGTTGTTTCTGTTGCTATGATTCCTCTTGGCGGTGGGATGTATTATTATAATCAGTCCTACAGCCAGATGGGTGTCTACAGTGTCAGTGTGACAGCAGCAGATGAACATGCAAACACAAAAGTTGCAACCACCAGTTTTGGTATTGGAACAATCAGTGTTGACTTTGATTTGGAAACTGGTTGGAATTTCATTGGTATTCCTTTCCAGACAAATCAGATGGCAAGTGATCTTGCAGCTCAGATTCCCGGTAGTGAGATGATTAGTACCTTTAATGCAACAACACAGGGCTATGACACCTACTTTGTTGGTGGTCCAAGTAGTTTTGATTTTGCACTTGTTGGCGGACGCAGCTACTTTGTCCTAGTCGATACTGCAGTCTCTATTAGTTTGAGCGGAACACCTCTTGCAGGTGTGAGCATACCTCTTGAACTTGGATGGAATGCAATCACTTGGTGTGAAAGCAATCCAACACTTGCAAGCACGATTGGTGGATCTATTACTGGCGCTGAGATGATTAGTTGGTTTAACGCAGTCAGTCAAGGCTATGAGACCTACTTTG
>Ga0207831_100431_pt1 | contig 14892 bp, 14 predicted proteins | sample TtanPargueraPR_7_FD_187741 | JGI IMG/M metagenome (GOLD analysis project Ga0207831, IMG submission 187741) | Aerobic enrichment media microbial communities from Bioluminiscent Bay, La Parguera, Puerto Rico - Tt and M1 (2) (SPAdes) | ecosystem: Environmental > Aquatic > Marine > Unclassified ... | reverse complement strand
ACCTATCTTCCCTGTACGAATGGCTTGGGTCGGCTCAGGCTCCTATGAAGACTATTTCCCATCTGACCTTTACTATGCTGATCTTTATGATTCTGAACTTGGTTTTTCAAGCTGGGATTATGACGGTGATGGAAAATATGCTGAGCTCAATCAGGATGAAGACGCAATCGATATGTATCCAGATGTCTACATCAGCCGACTGCCCTGCATGACAACCTCTGATGTAAAATTTGTCGTCAATAAAATCATCAAATATGCAACAACCAATGTGATGAACAACAAAATCTTGCAGATTGGTGGTGACACGTTTCCAACAGATGGAGAAGGGGTACTTGAAGGAGAATTTACCAATATCGCAGTCATGGATGGCCTGACTGGCTATGAGCCAATCCGTGCCTGGGCATCTGATGGATCATTGACCAAGCTTAACATCGTCTTATCGGTAATACAAGGCGTTGATTTCTTCGATTTCTCAGGTCATGGCAGTCCAACGAGTTTTGCAACCCATGCACCTCAAGATGAACACCAATGGCTTCCTGAATCACTTTTGATCCCCTATGACACGTTTTTGTATGTCAATGTGTTTCCAATGCTTAACCTCAAAAAGATACCAGTAGTCGTCTTAAATGCTTGTTCCTGCAATAAATTCACTGAATCACAGACTTGCATGGGATGGACGTTTGTACGACATCCAATCGGAGGAGGAATCGCTGCTTTTGGAGCATCTGGTATTGGCTATGGTACACCAGGGTCTGGGGAGCCAACTCGACTGTTTGGATGGTTTGAAGTCGATCTCTTCGACCAACTCGATGAAGGACAGGATCTAGGTACCGTCTGGGGTGAGAGTCTGTCTGGATACATCAATGAGTTTTCCTCGGAAATCGATGGAGGAGATTTAAAGACCATCTATGAGATGACACTTATAGGTGACTGCTCGCTACTCATTGCAGACGCCTAGACATTTCTGCATATCAATAAGGTTTGTCGGCATCAATTAAGATGCCTGACTTTTTTCTTTTTTCTCAATTTTGTGTTTGTACAAAAGGTTTATATCCCAACCGTGTGATTTCATGTCATATGTGGTTCTTTTTGGAGGTAAGTTGAGATGGCGGATGATTTAAAAGGTGTTGCAGACGTTGTACGAAAAGAAATCAATCTTTTAGAAAGACATATATCTGTTCTTGAAGCAGTACGAGACAATGGCCCCATTGGCATTATTCGTCTCTCTCAGATCACCGGTGATCCCCAACATATGGTGCGATACTCATTGAGGACTCTTGAGGAAAGCGGCCTAATTTCACCCTCTCCAACCGGTGCTACGCTTGAAAGTAGCGCAGACAGACGGTTAAAAGAGATGAAAAAAGAAATCGAACAGCTAATCGTTTTGCTTGACTCACTTAGAAAAAGACTTTGATGAAACATCTGTTTGGGTGCAACCGAATCGTTTCAATATGTTTATATACAAAGAAGCATGATACGCCAGGGTTAAATGCCGCTATGTAGGTGAGAAAACTATGAAGACACACAAGTTAGCCATCCCAATTTTTATGCTGTGCTGTTTGCTGGTTTCTATGATACCATCAACAACAGCAATAACTGCAAGTGATTCAATGACAGATGTTACTGGCGATGTGTTTGATATGAGCACTTATGAACTCGTTGAAAGCAGCACCAGAATTGATATCGAAGACATCGATGCAACCAATTTTGAATATAGCATTACTGACAGCTCTGTTGAACTCGTTTTAACCGTAGCAGGCGAGATCCTTAATCAGGGAAGTTTTGATGAGATAAACCAACTCTATGGAGATACTAGCAGTTTTAGCGCAAACTCAGCAATGTATAGTTTCTCAATAGAGACTGCAGATGCATATTATCAAGTTACCTACATCAATGAAGAGCTTGAAATCATCGATGCCTATTCTGATTTTAATATAACAGACGGTACAAGTTCTGTATCTGGAGATACGCTTACAATAAATTTCGATTTGGATTCATCGGGCGATGAATTAGTCAATGTCACTGCTCTTACAAGCTATATCTATCTTGATTTCAATTTGTCATTTCTTGAAAATCTCAGTGAGAGCGACTATGATGACAATCAGCTAGAGGACCTTTATTCAGAGATTATGTTTTGGGTCTCAGACAATGTTCCAAACGAGCCGCTTGAAGTGGCCTACGCACAACCTGAAAAATTCACTATTGTTGTCAATGAAGAGACTGAATTTGATGGCTCTGTCATGCCAATGACTGGTGAGCCACCATTTAGCTATGTATGGGACTTTGGTGATGGTACAACTGCCACAGGCCAAACAGTCAGTCATACATATACGTCCTCAGGCGAATATACCTATACTTTGACGGTTACAGATAATAGTGGAGCCACTCAATCTGAATCAAGTACAGTCAATGTTGTTGGCGGGTCTGATTCTGGTGATGATGATTCTGGTGGCAACACCATGCTGTTTGTTGGGATCATTGCAATAATTGTGATTGTTGGTATTGTTGCAATCGTCTTTATTATGAGAAGATAGAGAGCACTATTCTCTTTTTTCTTCTTTTCTTTTTTTGTTTTGTCTTCGTCATCTTTTTATTGCTTGAGTTGTTACGCTTGCTTTGAGGACGTCTGTATGTCTGAGGAGAAAAAGAAATCACCTTTTGGCTATGAGAAGAAGTCTGCTTGGGAAATTCTGTCTGCAGAACAAAATGCTGCTGCATTTGATCTTGCTGAGAAATACAAGGCTTTTTTAGATGCTGCAAAGACTGAGCGTGAAGCAGTTGAATTTATCAAAAAGTATGCTGAAGCAGAAGGGAAAAAGGTTGTAGTCAATAAGAATAAGGCTGTTGGAATTGTTGTCAAAGGCAAGCGCCCTGTCTCAGATGGCGTTCGTATTGTGATTTCTCATATTGATTCTCCTCGCCTGGACATCAAACCTGTACCACTCTTTGAGGATTCATCAAGTCGAGTTGCTCTTTTTGAGACACATTATTATGGTGGCATCAAGAAATATCAGTGGTTGACCATTCCCCTTGCCCTACATGGCGTTGTCATCCGAAAAGATGGTGCAAAAGTGCCGTTTTGTCTTGGAGAGGATGAGGGCGATCCTGTGTTTACTGTCCCTGATTTGTTGCCACATCTCTCCCATAAGGTCCAAGACCAAAAGAAGATGGGTGAGGCGTTTAAAGGTGAACATCTCGACGTACTGGTAGGCAGTATGGTCTTTGAGGCCGATGGATCAATCAAAAATGCGGTTTTAGAAAAACTTCATGATGAGTATGGTTTAATTGAAGCCGATTTTGTCTCTGCCGAACTTGAATGTGTGCCTGTCTTTAAAGCACGAGATATCGGTTTTGATCGCTCAATGATTGGTGGCTATGGCCAAGACGATAGAGTGTGTGCTTATAGTTCATTAAAGGCGATTTGTGAAATACATGATCCTGAGTTTACCTGCATTGGGATGTTTGTTGACAAAGAAGAAATTGGCAGTGATGGAAACACCGGTGCTCAGGCGTCAGCATTTGTTCGGCGTTTGATCCGTAGTGTTGATTCTTCTGTTGATATGGATGAAGTCCTAAGTAAATCAAAAGTTGTGTCTGCTGATGTCAATGCTGCAGTAACACCCAATTTTACTGATGTGTTTGAGCTAAAAAATGCCTCGGTTCTTGGTTGTGGTGTAAGTATTGCAAAATACACTGGTAGTGGTGGAAAATATTCTGCAAATGATGCATCTGCTGAGTTTGTAGCAGAAATTCGCTCAATTTTAGAGAAGCATGGTGTGCCATGGCAGACAGGTGAGCTTGGGAAAGTCGATAATGGCGGTGGCGGAACAGTTGCAAAATATTTCTCACGTCTTGGCATGGATGTAATTGATATGGGTCCTGCATTGATCTCCATGCATGCACCATATGAGGTGTCAAGTAAGGCGGATGTGTATTGTACGTATCTTGCCTATAAGGCGTTTCTTGTGGGTTAAAGAAAAAAGTGTAGCGTTTATTGATGTATACTCTTGGTGTCTTCGTTTGAGGTAGTCTCATGTTAGATTCATGGTTCTGGGTTGCAGGGAAAAAAGGTCAGCGTGCTGTTGAGGTGTGCGATTTTGAAGGTAAAAAACATTATCGGATGTATAGGGTAGTTAAATGCGCACTTCGTTTTTTAGGTGAGACAGCTGAGTTTGATGAATCTGAGCTTGGTGAGCCAATTGGTTTTCAAGAACTTTTATTGTTTGAGATCGAAGAAGAAGAAGAGTAGGTAAAAAAGTAGTATTTCTCTTTTGTTTTTCATCAAAAATTTTTTAATTCATACTTTGTTTATATTACTTGTAATTTGTACAACTTTGAAAAAAGAACTAGAAAGATTTGTTTTCGAAGTAAAGGGGGCAAAAAAATATGATAAAAAAGTGTGTATGTTGTTATCTTCTTGTTTTACTTGTATTTTCTTCAATATTTTATATCTGCCCCGTGAAAAGTGCCGACTCAGAAGATGAAACCTATTATGGATTTATTGTCCCTGTTGATGAGACTCAATCTGATCTTATGCAAATCTGTATCGTTCGACAGATCACTTGGTGTCTAAAACATAACGTGAGTGTGTATTGGATTACTGAAGAATCAAACTTAGCCGTAAAACCACTTGTTGGCTCTGCGGAAAAAACAAATAGGACTTTTGGCAAAGGAAGTTTTTTTATTGATTCTTCTGACGAACCAGATCTGCTGCAGTTTTATGCTGCCAATCTGAGTTATCTTTCTTATGCTTGTGAGACGCCGGTTTATTGTGTTGTTGAAGAAATCTCAAAGCTCAATGTCATGAAGCTTCATTTTCCATCCATTGTCCTGCATGGCGGCGATAATGTGGGTACGTGGGATTATTCTTCTGTTTTAGCTACTGCAGGTTTTTCTTCGGTGAGCACTCTTGGTTGGAGGGAGATCCCAACAAATCTTAGCATTGATGATTATGATATCTTTATCTGGGGAGGCCATTATGGAAATTGGTTTGATGTGCTGATTGGACAGATGAATATTGACACATTAAATAGGATCCGCTCTTTTATTGCCGATGGAGGAGGATACATTAGTTCATGTTATGGTAGTTATGAGATCACAACCATGCTGCCTTATCCTTTTAGGAATCTTTTGGTGAATCATCCAAAATTGCCTTCTCTTTTCTTCTTATCGACAAGTAAACGTCTTCCAGTAATGGCTATCCCTGGCAGATGTTTAGTTAATATCACATTAACTGATTCGTCGTCTCCTCTTTCGTTTGGTCTTCCTGAGAGGATAAATAATACTTGGTATGCAAATGGGCCCATTTTTTTAGGAAAAGAGGGCGATACTAAAACCATTGCAGTCATTGATAGTGTTGATAGCACCTTCTTATATAGTGATAGCAATCTTGCGGATTATTCTTTTTTATCTTCGATTAGTGACCGCTGGATTGAGTACTCTTTGGGAAAACCAATCTGGATTACTACTGATTTTGGGGAAGGGAAGATTGTTTCTTTTGGAAATCACCCAGAAGATCATTATTCCTATCCTCGCATAGTGCATAATGCTGTGTTTTATGCTTCTGCATCAAGTAAAGAACAAAAATCATTTGATGAACCATTGTATTTGTTTGATTTAACTAAAGTATTAAACGTCTCGTCTTATCGAGGATATATTTCTCGCCCACTAGAGTTTGGTCTGATTGAGAGTGAGAATATTTCTTTTTTAAATGTGACATGGCTTTTTGTTAATGAACGCTTAAGTTATGATGTGCATTGTAAGCAATGTTTTGATTATAGTGGCCATCATCAGATTTTAGTTACTGCTGTTGATGAAAATAATAGAGTGGGAAGTACTTCTTTAACTGTCAACATTTCTGAGAATGTCTCTGGATGTATCCTTTGTAGCCAATCAGATATCTTAGTTAATGAATCCGTCTCGTTTTCATTTAATGCCTCTGGTGGTTTTTCCCCTTATAGCTATCATTGGTTTGTCGACTCTTCTTTGGCTTCTATTAATGATTCATTTTCCTATGCGTTTTCTGAGTCGGGCAATCATATTTTAGAGCTTGCTGTTTTTGATGATTCTGGTGAGCAGTTTTTGTTTGATGAAATAGTCGAAGTTGTATCAGGAGAAGTCGATACTGAAGATGAAATGCCTGCCGACGATAATACACAAAATAATGATTCTGATTCTTCTGAGTCGATATTGTTGTATGCAGGTATTGCTTCCTTGCTCATCATTGTGTTATATCTTGTCTTCATAGTTTTACAAAAACACTGATTTGCTCAAATTTTAAGTAGGGCATATATTTAAATGAAAAGAGTTCTTCTTCCAATGCGGCTGGGTAGTTTTTTCTTCTTAGAATCAGCAGATAAATTTATATATAAGTTCTTTTATTTGGTTTAAAAGCATATCGAAAAGTATAAAAGAGTCGTGGGGGCTCGTGTATGGTTCAAGCTCAATCAAAGAAGAAAGATCGTCGTCAAAATGTTGAAGAAGTCGTGCAATGCCCAGAATGTGGAAGCACGCATTTAACCAAAGATTATTCTCGTGCAGAACTTGTTTGTGAAGATTGCGGTCTGGTTATCGACCAAGACTTCATCGACCATGGTCCTGAGTGGCGTGCTTTTGACTCAGATCAACGTGAAAAACGCGCTCGTGTCGGTGCACCGATGACCTATACGATTCACGATAAAGGTCTGTCAACCATGATTGGTTGGAAGAACCGAGATTCCTATGGAAAATCCATACCAACACGAAACCGTGCACAGCTCTATCGTCTAAGAAAATGGCAGCGCCGTATCCGTATCAGTGATGCAACAGAACGTAACCTTGCTTTTGCTCTCTCTGAACTTGACCGTATGGCTTCAGGCATGGGTCTTCCTCGAACCGTCCGTGAGACTGCTGCAATGATCTATCGTAAAGCTGTCTTAAAAAATCTTATCCGTGGTCGAAGTATCGAGGGCGTTTCTGCCTCAGCGCTGTATGCTGCCTGTCGTCAATGTAATGTTCCAAGAACACTTGATGAGATTGCAGCAGCATCACGAGTATCCAGAAAAGAAATCGGAAGGACCTATCGTTTTATTGCTCGCGAATTAGGCTTAAAGCTAATGCCAACATCACCTCAAGATTATATCTCTAGGTTTTGTAGTGAACTTAAACTTAATGGAGATGTACAAGCAAAAGCAATTGAAATCTTAAAAGAAGCCGCAGATAAAGAACTCACTAGTGGCCGTGGTCCAACTGGTGTTGCTGCCGCATCAATCTATATTGCCTCAATTCTTTGTGGTGAACGTCGAACACAACGTGAAGTAGCAGATGTTGCAGGAGTCACCGAAGTGACAATCCGTAATCGCTACAAAGAACTTGCTGAACGATTGGATATCGACATCATCTTGTAATTTTTCAGTCTGGTGTGTATGTCGAATCGTTGGTATCTTGAAAAAAAACGCGAGCATTACTACCGAGCTGCAAAACAGTCTGGCTATCGTGCTCGCTCTGCCTATAAACTCAAACAGATCCAAAAGAAATTCTCACTCATCCATAAAGGAGACTGTGTCGTTGACCTCGGTGCTGCACCTGGTGGTTGGAGCCAAGTCGCAGTCGAATTGGTCGGTGAATCAGGAAAAGTAGTTGGTATCGATTTATTGGCCATAAGGCCAGTCGATGGCGCAGTGTTTATTGAGGCAGATATGACCGAGCCACAGACCCTTGAACATCTTGAAGAACAATTGGCTGGGCGTCTTGTTGATGTAGTATTATCAGATATGTCGCCGGACATCTCTGGAACGTATTCAATGGATCAAGCACGTAGTGTCTGGCTATGCCAAAATGCTCTTGCCACTGCAAAAAAAATGCTTAAAAAAAACGGCCATTTCGTCTGTAAAATCTTTGAAGGAGAAGACAGTTTAGAGTTTATTGCTGAACTTAAAAAAAATTTTAATTTTGTTCGTCGTTTTTCACCAGAAGCCTCACGCAAGAGCAGTTCTGAGATATATTTGGTAGCAAAATCCTTTACTCAAGAACCAAAATAATTTTTATAAAATTTTTTTTATGAATTTACTGCAATGGTTGTTTTTTTCCTGAAAAATCACAGAAGAATATATTAAATAGAACACTATTCCCCCAAAAGCAGTGGGACAACACTTTGGACGGAAAATTCATGGTACTCAAATCGCCGACGCTCGAAGACCTTCTAAAACAGACCTATGAAGACGTTGAAAACAAGATTCCTGAGATTGTAAAAGACAAAAACATACTGTGGATTTTAGAAGGTGGAAAGAGGCTTCGTCCGGTGATTGGCTCTGTTGTGTTTTGGACTGCTCTTGATAAAACCGACCCAAAAGAGCCGTATCAACAATTCTTAGAAGGAATGGTCAGCATAGAGCTTGGCCATAGTGCTTCTCTAGTACATGATGACATCATGGATAATGACGAGGAACGACGTGGCCGTCCAGCATTCTGGGTCAAAGAAGGCATCGGAAACGCCATTCTCATCGGCCATAAGATGATTGCGATGGCCTTTGATATCTCACTTAAAACTGGTCTACGAACAGCACATATCTACACCGATGGATGGCTACGTGCTCTTGAAGGGCAGATTGATGAGATAAACTTCAACCGACAGGATTTTCATGAGTTTGAAATCTCTGCTGACTCCAAATTCTTTGAGTTATACAGCAAGATTATTGATTTTAAGACAGCAACATTGTTTGCTGGTGCTGCTGAAGTATCTGCTGTCTATGCCAATAGAGATAATGGTCTTGCAAAATTGTTTTACGAGTACGGGCGAGAAGTAGGCTTTGCCTATCAGTTGGCTGATGACATTGTCGACCTTGAAAACGGAGAGATGATTGATTCGGTGATTATTCCTCTTCTCATGCATCTTGATGAAAAAGGCAAGATCAAAGAAGGCGGGCTTAAAATGCGGTTCATACGAAAAAAACTCAAAGAAAAAGAACCGGAGATAAAAGAGCTGTATCTCAAAGAGATCCATAATCATCTTGCACGTGCTGCAGAGCTGGCAGACTCAGATATCGTTCCAAAGAACCACTATCAAGAGTTGCTAAAAGAAGTCCCCTATTATGTCATCAACAAGATGCTTGAAGAAATCGACATCACGATAAAACCAGAAGAATAATTTTTTTACTCTTTTGTTTTTACTTTTTTTGTATTAGATAGTTAATTGCTGTATATGCTAAGGATGCTATCATCACTATTGCAACTACAATAAGAATCAAGGTGATGTTGTTTCCTGTGATTATAAGTGCTCCAATTGTTGCAAGAGCGACAAGAGAACAGCCGATGAGGGCGCCAAGGGTGATTGCAGTCCAGGTTATCCAAGGATTCATACCGATGAGTCGGCCAAGAATGCTTGCTACCATGCCACCTGAGCCTTGGAAAGGAACCATCACAAAGAGAATAATTCCAAAAAATCTAATGGGTTTTATCCAAGGATATTTTTCAACGATGTTTGTCCCTTTTTTTTCTACATACTTCATGAAATTTCCTATGATAGGAATTTCTTTTGCAAGGTCATAGTTGAGCACAAGAAAAAGTGCGACAAGACTATCAATTAACGCAATTGAAATTGCAACAAGTGCTGGATGAAATCCTCCTTGACAAATTGCCAGTGGAATCACACTTTCCTTTCCCATCGGAGGGAAGAAATACAGCATCAGATATCCCCAATATTGAAGCCGCTGAGTTGGTGAAAAAAAGATGCCGATGAACCCAAAGATCCCAATAAAGAGAAGAACGGGGACAAGAAAATTAAAGAGTCCGCTCAAAAGTTTATCTTTGGCTTGTTCGTCCATCGACTGTGCGATGAGAAAACGAGTATATAATATATCCTTTCTTTTTTAAACTGTAATCACAAGAGCAGCATGGTCTTTTTCATAGGGTTGCAAAGGCACTATTGATTTGACATTATAACCTTGGTCTCTAATATGGTCGTTAACAAGTTGGTATGCTCTGCTTGGCTGCAATGAGACATCAATGCTTCTTGCTTTAACCATAATAACTGCTGTTTGTCCCTGGCTTAGATATGTTTTGATGTTGTTGCAGAGAATCTGTGCCTGATTTCGTTGGCTAATATCCTGGTAGATGAGGTCAATTTTATCGATGAGATCAAGATACCTGCTTGGATGATTTGCATCTTCTAAAATCGGTATGATGTTTTGACGGTTTTTTGAGAGTTTCAGCAGTTTATCCATTGCATAGGGACTACTTTCTACTGCATAGATGATGCCGTCAGTAAGAATATCTGAGAGATGACTCACCGTTGTCCCTGTCGCTGCTCCAAGATAGAGAATGTGGTCTGATGATTTTAAGTTGAGTTTGTGACGTTTGAGGAGAAGGGCTGCCAGCTTACTTCTATATGGATTCCAGCTGCGGTATTGACTTCCTTTGTAATTGATGAGATGTTCATTGTAGACCTTTTGATTATTGCAATGTTTTGGATTGATGGTGAACAGTTTATTTTTTTGACTGTAGACTCCTTTTACTGGATGTGGCTTCATTTATGTTTGTATACTGTTTTCTTCATATAAGGTTTGTCGAACGCTTATTATAGGGGAAGTATATTTCCTGGCCGATTGGTATGGTGAAAAAATCTGCTTTACATAGTGTTCATGAAAAGCTTGGAGCAACTTTTACTGAGTTTTGTGGCTTTGAGATGCCACTTCAATTCTCATCAGTAAAAGAAGAGCATCTCTGTGTGCGTCGTAGAGTCGGCGTCTTTGATGTCTCCCATATGAGTAATCTTTTAATCACAGGAAAAGACGCTGCGCGTCTCATCAGCCTTACAACCCTAGAAGATGCAGGAAAAATCGGTATTGGACGCAGCCAATATACCGCCTTGTGCCGAGAGGATGGAACAGTCATTGATGATACCATCTTCATGCATCTTTCAGATGATCTCTTCATGATGATCCCAAATGCAGGGATGAATGAGATTGTCTGCAACTGGCTTACCAAGAAGGCTTCTGAGTATGATCTTACTGATGTTGAAATAGAAGATGTCTCAAGAGACTATGTGATTTTAGCCGTACAAGGCCCCGATGCGCTTTCTACTCTTCAAAAATTAACAGAGACAGATCTTTCTCAAATCAAGTTCTTTGGCTGTCAAGAGATCGTTGTTTCTGGAGTTACGTGTTATATTTCCTATACTGGCTATACTGGCGAGAAAGGATTTGAGCTGCAAATCAAAAAAGAGGAGGGGAAAAAGGTCTTCTCTGAGATTTTAAAAGCAGGAGAAGAATTTTCAATTCGTCCCATCGGCCTTGGTGCACGTGATACCCTTCGTCTTGAAAAAAGCTTCATTTTAGCTGGAAATGAATTTGAAGGAGGGAAAACCCCCCTTGAAGCAACAATGGGCTGGGCGATTAACTGGGATCATGAATTCATTGGAAAAGAAGCACTTGTCCGTGAAAAAGAAAAAGGAGGATACCACCGACTGACTAACATGGTGTGTAAGGGAAAAGGAATTCCTCGTCATGGCTGTCGCATCCTAAAAGATGGGCAAGAAGTTGGAACTGTCACCAGCGGTACACTCTCACCCTGTCTTGGAGTCGGTATTGCCATGGGCTATGCTCATCCTGAGCATCGAAAGCCCGGTGATAGTCTGGAAATAGAAGTCAGAGGGAAAACGATTGAAGCAGAGGTTGTCAAACCACCAATTGTCCCAAAAGATTGGGCAGAAAACCACCCCGTTCAGTAATAATGTTTAAATGAGTGAATTTGCTTTGGGGTGCCGTGATTGCTTATGGCAGATGAAGTACGTGATGGTTTGAAATATTCTGATTCTCATGAATGGGTGAAAGTCGATGGCGATGTTGCCATTGTTGGTATCACTGATCATGCTCAAAAAGAACTCACCGATATTGTGTTTGTTGAATTCCCAGATGTTGGAAAACAGATGAACCGCGGTGATGAGTTATGTGTTGTTGAATCTGTAAAGTCTGTTTCTGAGACCTATGCACCAGTCTCTGGCGAGATTGTTGAAGTCAACGAAGCACTTGAAGATGCACCAGAATCAATCAACTCAAGTCCGTATGACGATGGTTGGCTTGTCAAAATCAAGATGGCGGATGCATCAGAAGTCGAAGAGCTGATGGATGCAGAAGCATACAAAGAGAAGTTCTAGAGCAGCTTTTTGTTCTACTTTTCTCTTTTTTTGTTTTTTATATTTTTCTTTGTCTAATTATGTTTTTAGGGCGTTATTTATTAATAAAACAGAAAACTTTATATAGTTTTTTTTCATGAGTATAACATGAGGAGAGACGGATGCAAGGTAATGATCCTATAACTGATGTTTTAGAAGATTTGCTTAAACTTGATGATATTTTAGCGTGCATGATAGCACGTCAAAACATGATTAGTGTGATTCCCGATACAAATAAATTTGATCCGCAAGTCATGAAAGTCTGGGACATCATTAAAAACACAATGGATAGTGTTTTTGGAGTGATACAACAGTATTCAATGGCAGGACTTCATGAAATGGAATTTGAGTTACAAGATTATGAGACTTTGTTCTACATTTTTCCTGATACAGAAAATGCATTAGTTGCCATTATTCCTGCACTTTCCAATAAGGGTTTGATTGAAGTTGAATTAGAAAATACGCGTCGTCAAATCATCGCTCTTCTTGACAACGAAGAACAAATTAAGACCGGTGAAAAAGAGCATCTTACAGTTGAAGATTCTTCAACTTCTTCATCTGATGCCTACGGTATTAATGTCTTACAGTGATGCCTATGAATAATCAAGAATTCAAAGCATGCGTTGGGACCACCCGACTTTGGGATTCGTTTGACGCCGGAAAAGAGGTCGCAAGAAAAGCAATATCCGATTTAGATGAACTTCCAAGTTTTGTTCTTCTATTGTCAACAATTCATTATGAAAAAAATGGAGGTTTTGAAGAATTTTTAAACGGAGTTTGGGATGTTTTACCTGAGGGGACTCCACTTGTAGGCGGAACAGTTGCAGGTTTTATGAATAACGATGGTTGTTACACTAGAGGAGCAACAGCTATTGCTGTTTCTTATCAGAATATGGATGTTGCTATTGGTATTGGACATAACACAAAAAGAAATCCAAAAAAAGCTGCAAAATGTTTATCTAATTCAATACTGAAGTCGCATGAAACTTCCAGCCACCAAAACCCTTTTATGTTTAGTATATTGCCTGGTGGAACAATTCCGCAATTATTCGGTTTTGGAAGAAAAAAAGTGATGAAAACTGGTTTAGTTAGTAAGCTTTCTTTATTTTTATTAGATCAATCAATCAAGCTTGTCCAATTAGGTCCGGGAAGGGAAGAAGAGGTTTTTGATGAATTAGGAAAAAATTTGAAAGATTGGTATATTTTAGGTGGCAGCTCAATGGATAATTTGGTACAATCAAGATGCTACCAATTTTTAGGTAAAGAGGTTCACACAACCGACATAGTGGGAATTGGAATAAAAAGTGATTTAAATTATGAAATAATTACAGAATATGGTCTTAAAAAAACTGGAATTAAAATGAATATAACTAAAAAAGGTTTAAGAAATTGTGCAATATGTAAAATTGATGGAAAGCCGGCAACAAAAGAATTTCTTAAAAGAATTAATTGGCCAGAGGACTACTTAGATGATAGGCTATATACAAAAACATTTTATTATCCATTAGGTTATGAATACGAGGGGATTTTGAGGCCACAAATAATTGGTGCGTTTTTAGGGGACAATATTGCGTGCGGCTATAGCATCAAAACGGACGATATTGAAATATTATCGGCATCTGGAGAATCACTTTTGACTGCAATGAAAAAAGCCTCTGAAGAGATAACAAACTTTAATCCAAAGATGGTCATGGGCGTGGCTTGCGCCACACAACTGGAAACTCTTGGAAGTTCAATATTTCGTGCATATGATAAACTAGAGGATATTTTCAAAGAAATACCATTTGTCGTCGGATTTTATGCGGGGGAAGAAAGCTACAGTCCAAAAACACCGCCCAAACAGCTATATGATAGTTTTAACTTATCCTGCATCTATTAATTAGGTCAATTCTGAAATCATAGATATGAATTCTTTTCGTTCTTGTTTAGTTGCCTTTTTTGAAAACATTGTGTGAAATGTGTTTTTCAATTCCATTATAGCACTCATGCTTTCCCCAAGAGTTGTATTAATATAATTCTTGTTTTTCCATTTATTTTGATACTCTATTAAGTCTGATTTTTTCCAGCTACCTTTTATTATACTTGATGAAATAATCTCTCCGGCAGAGATGCCAGATATCATAGAGGGACCTATACCTTCGCCTGTAATTGGTTCAACCATACCAGCAGCATCTCCAACTAGGATGATGCCATCACCAACTGTTTCATGTATGTCTATTGGGCCCGCCATAGGTATGCCGCCCCCTCTTTTTTCTAAGATACAATAATCCTTACCCAATATATTTTTTACTCCAGGATACTGCGAAATATAAAAATTTAAGGCATCTTTTGCATTAAGTATTGTTGGGACACCGACCCCAACATTAACTTTTTTCTTTTTTGGAAACACCCACGCATAACCCATTGAAAATTCTTCACCAAAAGCCATATGAAATTTATTTTCTTCTGCACTGTTTGGGCAGGATAATAAAAGCTCATAACACTTGCAAATATCATCTGATTTCCATCTTTTTTTTATATTCGCCCATCTACCAATATTACTCTCAAATCCATCAGCACCAATAATCACTTTTGTTTCTATATCAGTAATCTCATTATTTGAAGAGGTTTTAACAATCCATTTGTTTCCGTTTTTTTTGATTCCAGTTGCCTTAGTATCTGTAAAAAAAATTGCGCCTTTATTTTCTGCCTGTTTGGCAAGGTACTGGTCAAAAATAGTTCTGTCAATTGTATAGCCCTGCCAT
>Ga0207831_100429_pt1 | contig 14932 bp, 11 predicted proteins | sample TtanPargueraPR_7_FD_187741 | JGI IMG/M metagenome (GOLD analysis project Ga0207831, IMG submission 187741) | Aerobic enrichment media microbial communities from Bioluminiscent Bay, La Parguera, Puerto Rico - Tt and M1 (2) (SPAdes) | ecosystem: Environmental > Aquatic > Marine > Unclassified ... | reverse complement strand
CACCCGGTCACGGGTATTTCGATGTAGTCCGCTTTCCCCCACTTATCAGGAGGCCAAAATCATGAAAAAAATATTGCTCATCGCGACCGGCGGCACCATCGCATCCTCTGAATCGGCAGATGGACTTGCTCCCACCTTCGACGCAAGCCAACTGCTTTCCTGCATGCCGGAAATAGAAAATCTCTGCCATGTGGACGGCATCTCGATCATGAGCATAGACAGCACAAACATCACACCGCAATTGATGGCGAAAACGGCGGAAAGCATCCATAGTCACTACCACGACTACGACGGCTTTGTCGTCACGCACGGCACGGATACCATGGGGTATACCGCCGCCGCGCTCTCCTACATGCTGAAAAACATAAAAAAGCCTGTGGTCATCACCGGCTCACAGATTGCCATCGAGGCGCTTTACACCGACGCGAAGAAGAATATCTCGGACGCCATCCTCTTTGCTCTTGAAGATATCGCCGGAATATTCGTTGCCTTTGACGGAAGAATCATCAACGGAACGCGCGCCGTCAAACTGAAGACACGAAGCACGGACGCGTTCTCCAGTGTGAACTTCCCCACCATCGCCAGGATCAAGCTGGGCCGAATCACTTACAACAACGCCTTGAATTATAGCGGGCATGGCGAGGTTCTGGACGCCGATCCCTCCCGTCCCTTCACTCTCAACACCAACCTTTGTGAGGACATCTTTGTCCTGAAAATACATCCGGGACTCAAACCGGAAATCTTCGACTTCATCAAAAAGCAGTACAAAGGCGTCATAATAGAGAGTTTCGGCATCGGCGGCATTCCGAACCAGACTCCGGATCTCGTCTCGAAATTGGAAGAACTGATCCAGGCCGGCGTAGCCATAGTGATTTCAACACAATGCCTGGAGGAAGGTATTGATTTAAGTATTTACGAGGTGGGCCAGAAACTCGCAAAGCATAATGTGATCAGCGCCGGCGACATGACGACCGAGGCCGTCAGCTGCAAACTCATGTGGGCCTTGGGGAACTTCAAGAATATCAGCGATGTGAAATACTTCATTGAGACACCACTGTTCGGAGATCGTACTTTCTGAGGAATCAACCACGATGCGCTTCGTAAATGCGCAAATGAGAACTGCAGCCGATAAGTCGCCCTGCACAACTCATCAGGTTTAGATATTTTCCTAACAGTCAGCAGGTCGTGAGTTCAATTCTCATTCCTGGCTCCGAATTATTATTAAAGGATTCAATAGCTTAACTCAGTAAAATGAGCCGTGTTGAATCCTTTTTTTGTGCCTTGGTATACAGGCTGGTATACATTTGAGTGCAAGGGGATGCACTGGGGTGGTTGGAGTGTATACTCCCTTGCCCGGAAGCAACACGAATTGTTATCTCCACAAAAGAAGGAGTGCCCCTGCACGAGGGGCGACAACGGCTCTGGATAACATCCCTCAGCCATTCCATCCCCCTTCGTGCCGATCCAACATTACCTCTCCAAACTCACGTCCCCGCCAGCCGTCCTCGATGCAGACCACGAACGGCCACACCCGGCGCTCGGTCAGCTCTGCCAGCGGGAAGCAGCCCCACTCCGCGTCCATCATGTCGCCGTTCAGGACCACGTAACCGGAAAAGATATCAGAAATGAATCCACTTTGCCGGTCCACAGAGTGGCGAATCCAAGATGGACAGCTTAACAAGCTACCCTGCTTGGCGGAATCAACACAAAGAAGAGTACTCCCTTTCCATAAAAAACACTTCACAAAGATTTCACATCCATGCTTGTATGTTTGATAATGGGTTTCGATTTGAGAGAACCGTTTTCAGGGCTTGAGGCCCGTTAAGGTGGTAGGAATATGGGGCAGATGCGGATCCTGGTCATTGAGGACAATCAAGACATTGCTGGAAACATCTGCGATTATCTGGAATCGCAGGGCGCGCTCATGGATTACGCCGCCGACGGTGTGGTCGGGCTGCATCTCGCCGTCACGGGAGATTTTGACGCCATTATCCTCGACGTCATGCTGCCTGGCATAGACGGCATTGAACTCTGTAAAAAAATGCGCGAATCCTCTGCTCCGCAACCACCGATCCTGATGCTCACCGCTCTTGACGCACTACAGGACAAGCTCTCCGGCTTTGCCGCGGGAGCCGACGACTATCTGGTCAAACCGTTCGCGCTTGAGGAACTCCATGCACGGGTCAAGGCGCTTGTGACACGAAGTCAGGGCGGCAACATTCCAAACTTGCAAGTCGGTCCTCTGGAGATGAATGTGGGGGCAAGACAGGTCACACGGGATGGGAAATTGCTCCAACTAAACAGGGCAACATTCAACATTCTCAAATTGCTCATGGAATCGCATCCAAACATTACCTCACGCCAAGAGCTGGAACACACTATCTGGGGAGACAATCCCCCACAAAGTGATGCCCTGCGCAGCCATATTTATGCCCTGCGCAACAAGGTGGACAAAGGGTTCGACACTCCAATGGTCCATACGGTTCACGGTGTGGGCTTCAAACTGGTGCCCCCCGATGACCAGCAATAACCGACTTCAATTCAAGGTGATCGGCATATTCTGCCTCCTACTGACAGGCATGTTGGCCTTTCAGGCTGAGACCATTTCCGGCTCCATTGAAATCACTGAAGACAACGTGATAGGCGATATCCTCCAAAAAGAAGCCAGCGCCTATCAGGACCAATACCAAACCGAGAAAGTAACCCCGCTTCCACGTTTACAAAATCTGCAGGCCTACGTCGGCACAAGTGAAATACCACAGGAGTTGCAGAATACGATTCGGGACAGGAAAGAAGGAATATACGAAACCGACGGTCCGGACAGTATTCCCGGACCGGAACGATACAATATCCTGATCTCGTCTTTGCCGGACGGAAACAAACTCTATCTCTTTTATCATTCCGACCAGACGCTCAAAGAAAGCAGCGGCCTTCTGAAGACGAAACACATCCGAATTCTCATGTTTGTAGCCACAGCCGGGTTTGGCATCATCCTGGTCTGCATCACAGGCTTCATCGTATTCAAGCCCCTCCGTTCCCTCTCTGAAAGAGTAGAAAGTGCAGGTCCGGAAAACATAACCAGGGACTTTCCCGAAATCGTCCGCAACGACGAGATCGGCCTACTGGCCAGAAACATCCAGGATTCCTATAAACGAATACAAAAATTCGTGGAGCGTGAACGGCAGTTTACAAGGGACGTTAGTCACGAGCTGCGAACACCGCTCAGTGTCATCACCGGAGCCGCGGACCTCATTCCAGTACTTCTTCCGGAACCAGACCCGAAGCTCGAAAAGGCACTCACTCGAATTAATCGCGCGACCGGACACATGCAACAAACCATCTCAACGTTCCTCTGGCTGGCACGGGAGGAGAACCTCAAGGACGACGATGTGTTCTGTGACGTCAACTCGGCCATTCACGCAACCATCGAAGACCTGCCTGCAACACTGATCCCCAAAGACGTCGAACTCAACGTCCTCCAGGGTGATCACCTCGTAATCCCGGCCCCGGAAAACATCTTTCGGATCGTTTTCTCCAACCTGCTGACCAATGCATTGAGCTTCACAACTTCCGGTTCGATCGACATTGAGGTCAAAGGCCATAAAGTCACGATCACGGATACTGGCGAAGGTATCCCCGAAGCCATTGCCCAAAAGATCCTCCAGCCGCACGTTCAGGGCAAAACCAGTAAAGGCTTTGGCCTTGGACTTTCCATTGCCACGGACGTCTGTTCCCGTTTCAACTGGGAACTGTCCATACGCCGCCGAGAAGCCAAAGGGACGAAAGCGACCATCACCTTCCCGCAACCACCAACTTTTCCGAGCCAAGCCCCGGATTGAACCGTTCTGTCCTGGAAAAATAAAAAAATCTTCCCGCATTTCACTTTTTTTTCACACCTTTCAAACGTTGAATTCACGAGTTGGTCCGTAAGGTCTTCTACGTAGTCTGGACACATCAGGCATGTTGCCGTGTTCAAACCTCCTAAAAGGAAGGACTCCAATGAAAAGATTCCTCGCATTTCTCATCTGCCTTCTCAGTATCGCGGTCATGCCGGTTCAGGCCCAGGAGCCTGAAGGCGATTCGCAGGTAAACGTCTCTGTACGGGGCCGATACATCGGAAGTGCTGACTTCAGCGATGATGAAGGCAAGGCGCAGGTCACTTCCACGGAATTGGCCATGGAGGCCTACGGTTTCTCCTTCAGCTATACAATGAATAATTACTCATGGAGTGACAAAAGCTCCCTCCCGTTCGGAAACGGTAGCGACGCCCCCTGGGACAGACTCCACAAACTCAGCCTCGGATACCAGTATGACGGGGACATCGACGAAAACTGGGAGTACACACTGGCGGCGACCGTTGATTCTGCTTTTGAAGAAGACATGAGCGACTCCTTCGGTGCATCTTTCATGGCTGGCCTCGGATACCAGTTCAACAAATACTGGAAAACGTATTTCGGTGGGCGAGTGGCCGTGAACGATATCGAGACAGAGGTCATGCCATACTTCGCCGTATCTTATGAAAACCTCGCTCAGGACGGATCCGGCACGTTCATGACCCTTGGCCTGCCCGAATCGGAAGTCGGATACGCGTTCAACGAGTCTTCAACGATCAGGGCAACCTTTGAGCTGGCAGGAGAGACCTACCGTCTTGCAGATGACAGCACCGTGGTCAAAAAGGGTTATGTGGAAACCAGCAGCATGCTTGTCGGGCTTTATTACGACTGGAAGCCGACGGAAGCATTCACCATGTCCGTCGGACCCGAATACCATTTTGATCGCGAAATCCAGCTCTACAATTCCGATGGCGACGATCGTGGTGACGCCCATGAGCTGGATGCGGCTTTGGGTGGGAGCCTGATGGTCGGATACCAATTCTAGCTTTTCAGGCTCACAGGCAACCAACGGTAGAATGATCATGCCCAGGAAAAAAGTCAGCCGTGCATACTGGATACTGGCAGCAATTATGCTGTTCTCCTGTGCCCTTTCAGGATGCAGCAACACGAACTCGGCCGCACACAACGCACCTTCCAACGAAAGGACCAAGGTGAAAGTTGTCCAACTCCGGCCGGAACCTTTGGAAGAATTCCTGACTCTCCTAGGAACAACGGAACCAGTAATAGATGTTCGCGTGTCTTCCGAGTGTACGGGGACAGTCGTATGGGTCGGCGTTGAGGAAGGGGATCATGTGAATGAAAAGAGCGTGATCGCCCACCTCGACACCACAACCAGCGGTGCCCGGTTCGACAAAGCCAAAGCCGCCAAGCGACTCGTTCAGGAAAAACTCAGACGACGCAGGGAGCTCTTGCGGAAAGGAGTGCTGGCACAAGAGGAATTCGACCAGATCAAAACGGATTTGGAACGAACCGACGCCGCTCTAAAAGAGATGCAGGTCGGTGTTAAAAACGGTGTTATCCGCGCACCTGTAGCCGGGATAATCAACGTGCGCCACATCGACAAAGGCGAACGGGTCAAGGAAGGGGACAAAATAGCCGAAATCGTGGATCCATCAAAAATACGGGTTTCCATCAAAGTATCAGAAACCGATATCCCCTATATCAAAAAAGGAAGCCATGTCAGCGTGAAAGTGGATGCCATCCCGGGCAGGACGTGGGATGGAAGGGTCGATTTCGTTTCTTTCAAGGCGGATGTGAAATCCAAGACCTTCAAGGTCAACATCATTCTCGACAACCCGGACTACGCCATCAGAGCCGGAATGCTCGCCCGTGTCATGATGCTGAAACGTTCTCTGAAGAACACGATCGTTGTCCCTCTTTTCTCGATTATCAGCCAGGGTGGGGAACAACTGGTCTATGTGGTAAAAAACAATGTTGCCTATACACGCATCATCAACACAGGAGCAGTCTCGGGTGACAGGGTACAGGTGGTCAACGGCCTCGTTGCTGGCGATGCTCTCATAGTCTCGGGACACACCATGGTCGAGGACGGCATGAAGGTGGATATCCAATGATTATCAGCAATACAGCCCTCTGCCGGCAGTCAGCTGTAATGGTGCTACTCGTCTTCACGATCATCGCCGGCATATATAGTTATATTGTGCTGCCGCGAGAAAGCGACCCGGACATAACAATTCCATACATCTTCATCGAGACGGAATACGAAGGCATGGCCCCGGAAGACATGGAAAAAATCGTGACCATGCCCATCGAACGAAAGCTCAAGGGGTTGTCCGGCACCAAACACATTTCCTCGGTCTCCGACGACGGATTCTCTTCCGTCAGGGTGGAATTCAATGCCGATGTCGATATCGATGCCGCTCTTCAGAAGGTACGCGACAAAGTGGATCAGGCAAAACAGGATCTGCCTGCAGACCTGCCGGAAGATCCTGTTGTCTCGGAAGTCAATCTTTCGGAAATGCCCATTTTGAACGTTGTCCTCTCCGGCCTGCCTCTCAAGCAACTGAAGGTTCATGCGGATCGCCTTGAGGAAAGGATCGGTGCTGTTCCGGGAGTTCTGGAGGCCAAGGTCATCGGCGGCCTTGAGAGGGAAATCCATGTGGAGTTCGACATGGTGAGGCTGGACTATTACGGAATTCCCCTTTCCAGCCTTCTCGATTCTCTGAAAAAAGCCAATGTTAACATGCCTGGGGGCTCTGTGCGGATCGGACAGTCCAAATATTATGTCCGGGTGCCGGAGGAATTCAAAACTCCAGACGAAATAGGTACAATCGCTCTCAACACCGGACAGGCTGGTTCCATCTATTTGCATGACCTCGCCAGCATCAGGGACCACTACAAAGACCCGACAACCATCAGCCGTATCAATGGAGAGCAGAGCATAACCATCGAGGTTCGCAAACGGGCCGGGGAAAACATCATCCAAATCAACGACCAGATCAGGAAACTGCTTCAGGACGCTGCCCCTCAGCTTCCTTCCACACTCAACCTATCCCTCACCTTCGACAAGTCGGAAGACATCCGGCTGATGGTCTCGGATCTCCAGAACAATATTCTCTCGGGGCTCCTGCTTGTACTCATCATCGTTTTCATATTCATCGGAGGTCGCTCGGCCATCTTCATTTCGCTGGCCATTCCCCTTTCCATGCTCATGACCTTCATAGTCCTCGACCTTTTTTCCTACACGCTGAACATGGTCATTCTATTTGCCCTGACATTGAGCCTGGGGATGCTGGTAGACAACGGTATCGTGATCGTAGAAAATATCTTCCGCCACATGCAGGCAGGCGAAAAAGGTCTCAAAGCGGCCCGGACCGGAACCAGCGAAGTCGCAATGCCGGTCATGGCTTCCACATTCACGACCATCGGCGCTTTCCTCCCAATGCTCTTCTGGCCGGACATGATGGGTGAATACATGAGCTACCTGCCATTGACCGTAATGATTGCGCTCAGTGCCTCACTTTTCGTCGCGCTGGTGATTAACCCGGTCCTCTCAGCCAAGTTCCAGAGCGTATCGGCCAACAACAAGCCGCCCATTGGGGGGCGAACGGTAATCCTCCTCAAACGCGCTTATATTCCAGCCCTGGAATGGGCTTTAAGAAACCCAATCAAAACACTGGGGATCGCGTTTTCTTTTCTCGTCATATCCACCACAGATTTCATGCTTTTCGGCGACGGGTTCGAATTCATGCCGGATTCCGACCCCAATCGCGCCGACATCATACTCAAAGCTCCCGTGGGTACGAGCATAAAGACCTCGGACAACTACCTCAGAACCATGGAAGAAATTGCGTGCGGATACTCGGACATCAAAAACGTCATCGGCAATGTTGGAGAATCTGGAGATGAAGAAGAATTGGGCGGCATGCACTTCTGCAAAATTTCACTGGAATTCGTCGATCAGTCCAGTCGGAAAGCCCGATCATCGCTGGTTGTGGATAAGATACGCAGGACAATCCAAAACGCCATCAACGATGTCGAGGTCAGTTCCATCTCTGAAACGCTCGGCCCCCCGAGTGGAGATCCCGTCAACCTCGAAATCTACGGAGACGACATTCGGGCCTTGGGAGAAATGGCGACAAACATCCGGCAATTGATCAGAAAAATTCCCGGCACCATCAACATCCGGGATAACTATGCTGCGGCAAAGCCGGAAATCCGTGTGGACGTGGACAAGGAAAAGGCCGCACATTATGGCATAAGCGCCTATGACGTGGCCCACACGGTCAAGACAGCCGTAAACGGTCTCAAGGTGGGCGTCTACCGGGAAGGCAAACACGAATATGACATTGTCGCCCGGCTCAAGGAAGAGGGAAGAAATTCACTTCAGGACGTTGGGCGGCTAACCGTATCCGGCCTCAACGGGGAACCGATTCCCATCAAGGCACTGGGCAGCGTCACTCTTGGATACGGCCTTGGTGGCATCAACCGGCTCGACCACAAACGGGCGATCACCATCATGGCGGACGTAGTGGACCGAACCACGGACGACGTCATTGACGATATCGACGCACTGCTCGCAAAGCAGACATTTCCTCGTGGATATACCTATCAGTTCACAGGAGAACACGAGGAGCAGGAAAATTCCTCGGACTTTCTGATCAAGGCATTCGTCTCCGCATTATTCCTGATTTTTCTCGTGTTGGTCACACAGTTCAATTCCGCGATAACGCCGCTCATCATCCTGACAGCTGTAGTCCTGTCCATTGGCGGCGTCATGCTGGGGCTGATCGTCACGGGCATGCCGTTTGACGTGATCATGACCGGGATCGGTGTACTCAGTCTTGCGGGAATTGTGGTCAACAACGCCATTGTGCTCATCGATTGTTATGAGCAACGCCGGCAACAGGGAGATTCAGTACACAAGGCGCTTGTCACGGCAGGCATAACACGCTTTCGGGCCGTGTTGTTGACCGCAGTAACCACGATCCTTGGTCTGATTCCCATGGCGACTGGCGTCAGCTTTGACTTCGCCTCCCTGAGGTTCTCTGCCGGTAGTGAAACAGCGCAATGGTGGGGGCCGATGGCAGTTGCGGTAATATTCGGACTGGCTGTCTCGACGCTGCTGACGTTAATCGTCGTTCCCGTGCTGTGCTTGCTCAAGGATACGCTTTTCGCTCAAAATGCCGCACGGTCCCGCAACGGGTCTCCAGAACGCAAAGCAATCGCCCAAAACTCATGAAATCTGCAGAGTATACAGACTGTATACCAGTATGTGGTTTTATGTGTCCGGGCGGCTGAGCCTTTAAAAGAAGTGAATAATTACAAGGATTATATTTCCAGCTCAGATTGCAATCAGTAGGTAGTGAGTCCAACCCTCACTCCTGCTTCCAGCGCATGGTTCAGTGCAAGGGGATACTCAGGGGGGCGGGGTGTATACCGAACTATGTTATGGTTATGTCCGATCTTCCCTCAATGCATTGAACACTCTGAACCGGAAAGCTATCAAATACGTCCTATTTTATTCCTGCCCGTTCATTCTTTCAATTTTTATGCAGCGTTCATTCTTCGTCTCTGGACATTGATTTCCATTTCCGCAAAGCCAAGGGCATGGCAGGTTGACAGTCATGCCCTTGGCTCCCGGATTCAAACCTCTGTTAAAACCGTTCGTAGCCATCGGTTATATCACCAGCGGACGATCCAGCCAACGCTGGTTGCTCGTCCTTTCTTTTGGCTACAACCGAAAGAGTGCTGACTTCTCTGTCTCCATCAATTTTAAAAAAAGCCACGGTCTCACTCAAATGGGCAGCCTGGGCGTTCAGCTCTTGCGAGGTGGACGACATTTCCTCAGATGACGCCGCTGTTTGCTGGATGACCTGATCGAGTTGTTGAACGGCATTGTTAACGGTGTCTGCTCCTGCGCTCTGTTCGGCGCTGGCCGTGGTGATCTCTTGAATCAGGCCTGCTGTGCGCTGGATGTCCGGCACCATCTTGTCCAGAAGCTGTCCGGCAGCTTCAGCCACAGCCACGCTGTTGGCAGACAGCTCACCGATCTCAGCCGCAGCCTCACCGGAACGTTCAGCCAGCTTGCGGACCTCCGCGGCCACCACTGCGAACCCCTTACCGTGTTCTCCGGCTCGAGCGGCCTCAATGGCTGCATTCAAAGCCAACAAATTTGTCTGCCGGGCTATTTCCTCGACAATGGAAATCTTCCCGGCAATTTCGCGCATTGCCGAGATGGTCTCGGTCACGGCCTGACCGCCCTTTTCCGCCTCCTCAGCCGTATTGAGCGATATACGTTCAGTCTTGCGTGCGTTCTCCGCGTTGTGTGTGATATTAGCAACCACCTGCTCCATTGAGGCCGCCACTTCCTCTATGCTGGCCGCCTGTTCCGTGGCCCCTCCCGCCAACGACTCCGATGTTGAGGACATTTCCCGGGAGCCTCCGTCAACAGAAGCTACGGCAGTGCGTACCTGGCTCACAACTGCAAGGAGAGTCTGCCCCATGTTGTCCAGAGACTCGATTAATCTTCCAACCTCGTCCCGGCGGGGATAGCCCTTGACCCGGTAAGTCAGATCGCCCTGCTCAATGTGGGTCAATCCGACCTCGACGGCCTCAAGAGGTTTAAAAATAAGTTTTTTCACCAAAAACATGACCATCAACACCGACAAGGTCAGGGCGACCACCGCGACGATGATGTTAAAAATCAGGTTGTCCATCGAATCGGCAGCAATGGCCTTTTGCTTCTTGTAGGTCCAGACCTTCCACCCTAGGACATCAATGTTGGCTGTACGCCCTTCGTAGGTTTCACCATGCATCTGGAACAGAATTCTATCAGCCCGGGACGCGTCCTTGTATTTCTCCAAAGACGGAACCTCGTCCCATAGACTTTTGCCGATCTGCTCCTTATCAGAGCTTGCCATGATATATCCATCCGCCCGGGACAAGAATACTTCTTTCATATCCAAAGTACTCTGCGTCACTTGGGTGATGGTGGTTAAAGGCAGATTGAGGCACAGAACGCCCTCGGTCTGCCCGTTGACGATCAGCGGGACGGAAACGGCCATGACCGTCTGACCGATGGAAGAAACATATGGGGTGGTGATAATACGTTTTTCCCCATTAAAAATACGAAGATACCATTCCCGTCTTTTTTCCTTGGCGTTAAAATTAGGCACCAGTCCCTTGGCGCCAATGGAATAGGTGGAACCGTCCCTCAAACCGTAATAGGTATCTTTGACTCCAGCCTGTTTCGCCAAGTGTCCCAGCAGATTGATCCGGTAATCCAATTGGGTCTGTCCATCCCCCAACGGAGCATCAGGATAGAGTTTCGAGATGAGCTCCAGTTCACTGAAATAAGTATTTGTTTTTTCGTCAACAGCCTTGGCGATGGCCTGGGCCGCAGTGCTCAATTGCACTAACTGACTATGGTAGGAAGACTCCCTAAAATTGCGATAGGAAAAAATCGACAGAATCGAAATAATGATGGCGAAAAAGAGAAACACACTGAGAACAATCTTGTTTTTGGCACTCATCGTCATAGAAATATTCCCCATTATAAAATTAATACAGTCAAGTAACTAAGCCACTTACCCCCGGCACAATTGCCATTCCCCGGCACTTTTCCCCCCTCAAGGCAAGAACAGACGCATTACTCTCCATTGAAAAATGGAAATTATACTTTTCTTACGGCAATTCGGTTAATCACAAGGCAGAAATAAGAGGCCAGCGTCATTCACCATCCCAAAGATTTTTCATGGTGTAAGGCGATCCCTCCATCACCCAATGGCAGCCGTCAAGAAAACGGTAACGCATATCCAGACCCTCAACAATGGTCAAATCAGCCTCACTTAATTCAAGATCGGCAGCAGCCAGATTCTGCCTGAGCCGATCAGGATTCGTGGATTTGGGAATAACAGAAGTCCCCCGGGTGACGGCCCAGCCGAGCAACACTGCTGCCGGAGTCGTGCCAAGCCTTTCCGCCATGGCTAAAATTTCAGGATGGTCAAGAAGACTCGGTTCTCCTTCCTTGTGCTGATGAGACGGACGGTGCTTGGATCCCAAAGGGGCAAACCCGGTGACGGCTATCCCTTTGGCCCGACAATAGTTGCGCATCCCGTTTTGCTGCAAATACGGATGCATCTCCACCTGACTGACCGCAGGCTGAATGGAACCGTTGTCAAGCAACGGCTGAATTTTTTTAGTACTAAAATTCGAAGTTCCGATGTGACGTACCAGCCCGGCCTGAACACAGGCTTCCAATGCATTCCAGGTTTCCAGGGCATGGGCTTCGGTCCATGGAAGAAGATCCTTTCCGGACTGCGGATACATGACGTTGTGAGAAAGCTGCACAGGCCAGTGGATCAAATAAAGATCAAGATAATCAAGCCCAAGATCCCGCAGTGAATTTTCCAGGGCAGGCCGGACATTTTCCGGACGTTGGGCGTTGTTCCAGAGTTTGGAAGTGACCCACAGTTCCTGACGTGGGACCGAAGAAGCCTTCAGTGCTTCGCCGACTTCAACTTCGTTGCCGTAGACATGAGCGCAGTCCACGTGGCGATACCCTATGTTCAAGGCTTCGGTAACAGCCTTGGCAACTTCTCCCTTGTCTGCGCGCCATGTACCAAGACCAAGAGCAGGCATTTTTGCTCCGGTGTGCAGGGTAAGATATTTCATAGTTCCCCCAAAAAACCGGCCCCGCCAAAATCTGGCGGAGCCGGTTGCGATCAAAGCAGGTTAAATTTACTGCCCCGCACCGATAACGGAAGGGAGCCAGGTACTGAGGAATGGGCAGTAAATGACAATAAGTATACTCATGGTTAAGACGAACAGATATGGTAGCACCGCCAGCGAAATTTTTTCCACTGACAGGTTCGCAATACGTGAGGCCACAAAGAGATTAACGCCCAGAGGCGGCGTGAGCATGGCGACCTCGTTGGTAATGACCATGATAACACCGAAGTGGATCGGGTCGATGCCGAGTCCTGTAACCATGGGCAGCAAGACCGGGGCAAGGATGATCATGGTGGACAGAGTCTCCATGAACATGCCCAGGAAGTACAAAATGGCCACAATCATCAACAGGACGACAGCCGGATCTTTGGAAACGCCAAGCACCATGTTGGCAAGACGCAACGGAGCCTGTTCGTAAGTCAGAATCTTGCCGAACAGGGTAGAAGCCCCCACAATCAGAAGAACCGTACCGCAAAGCATGGAGCCTTCCAGCAGAGACAACTTGATGTGTTTCCAGCGCAACGCCCTGTTGATGACAATACCGACAAACAACGACCAGACAATGGCGATAACCGAAGCCTCGACCGGAGTAGCCATACCCGAGTAGATGGATCCCAGGATAATGAACGGGGTGGCCAAGGCAAAACCGCCTTTTGAAAAGCTTTTCAGGAAGACCTTCAGGTTAAACGGAGGCTGTTCCGTATCCTGTTTGACGCCCTCCATTTTAGCCTTGACCATAGCCATGGAAGTCATGAACACAGCCACCATCAGACCGGGTACAATACCCGCAGTGAACATGGCGGTTACAGACACGTTGGCCAAAATGGCAAAGATGATCATGGGGTTACTCGGCGGCAGCAAAATGCCGATAGTTCCCCCCGACGAAGCCGATGCCGCGGCGTAGGATGGGGTATACCCGCTACGCACCATGGATGGGATCATCAAAGTACCAATGGCTGCCACAGTTCCCGGACCGGAGCCAGAGATGGCGGCAAAAAACGTGCAGGCCATGATGGTGGTAATGCCGAGTCCGCCGGGCAGACGGCCAACCAGCTGTTTTACAACATCAATAATTTGCTTTGTAATATTACCGTACTCCATGAGTGTACCGGCAATAACGAAGCAGGGGATGGCCAGCAACGGAAACAGGTTCACGCCGTCAAACAGCGAGTTGTGGATAATGGACAGAGGGAGATAGCCACTGGTCGCAATGGCAAGTGCAGCCGAAATGATCAACGACATGAAGATAGGCATGCCGAGGAAGAAACAAACGATCAGGCAGACGATGGTTATAGCGAGAGTAGACATTACGCATCACCTCCATCAATCTTCGCCAAGGTCATTAGTTCCCTGTTTTTCACAAGGTGCCAGTATCGTATGACCAACCTGAGGTTCATCAACAGAAAACTGGCGGGCAACATGGCCTCAACATAACCTTTGACAATACCCAGTGTCGGAGAAACCTCGGGAAATTCGAAGGCATCACCGAGCACCTTGGCCGACTGGTAGGCGATGAAGAGATTGGCCAGAAACCAGACGGTATCCGTGAACAGAAGCACGGCCACCCGGCATTTTGGGGAAAGAACCATGAACTGCGCTGTGATACGCACATGCTGGGAATGCTTCACAGCCAACACGCCCCCCATATACACAGACCAAATAAAACTGTAGCGGGACAGTTCCTCAGTCCACGCCAAGGATGAGCTGAAGACGAAACGCATGAGAACCTGCAACGTGAGGGCAAACACCATGGTTGCAACCAGAACCATGCAGGCGCCTTCCTCAAAGTCTGCAAAGAATTTTTTGAGTATAAACATTCTTGGGATACCACCGCAGGGGATTATGGGCGGACCTTAGTCCGCCCTATTGTATTCTCTAGTTCTGGCCCATGATCTTCAATGCGTTGTCGATCTTTTCCTTTCCGCCAACAGCCTCGTAGTACTGAGGCCACAGAGCTCGGGCTTTGTTCATCCACACATCTTCATCGGAGAGTTCCTCAAGGGTCATGCCGTGCTTGAGGCAGTTTTCCAGAGCAGTCTGATTCTGCTTGGCAACCCATTTCCACTCATATTCACAGGCTTCCCTGGCAGCCTTTTTCACAAGCGCCTGGGTATTTTCCGGCAGTCGCCTGAACCACTTTTCAGAAACCAGCAGAGGACCAACCCAAAGCATGTAGTGCAGATCGGTGATATACTTCTGTACTTCCCAGAACTTCTGGTCCTGGTTGATGGAGTGCGGGTTCTCCTGACCATCTGCAACACCCTGCTGCAGGGCATTGAACGTCTCGGACCAAGCCAGCGGGTGAGGTTCCACTCCCCAGGAACGGAAGGAATCGAGCTGGATGC
>Ga0207831_100428_pt1 | contig 14954 bp, 15 predicted proteins | sample TtanPargueraPR_7_FD_187741 | JGI IMG/M metagenome (GOLD analysis project Ga0207831, IMG submission 187741) | Aerobic enrichment media microbial communities from Bioluminiscent Bay, La Parguera, Puerto Rico - Tt and M1 (2) (SPAdes) | ecosystem: Environmental > Aquatic > Marine > Unclassified ... | reverse complement strand
GGGTAGGCACGATCTGGTTTTCCCTGGGCAGGTCGCTGACAGAGAGCCGCGGAATGCGCGCGAGGTCTTCCGGTGCGTCCGGAGCTTCCTGCAGGCGGTGCAGCTCTTGGGCCTGTTCCATGACTTCGTCAATCTGTTCCGGGGACATTGCCTTTTTCGCATTTGCCAGCCGGGCGCGCTCTTTCTTGTCCATTTCCTTGCCCAAGGCATGCTCGGGCTTGAGCAACACCGTGGAGCGGTGCGGGTTGTGCAGGAACAACCGGGCCAGAAGCTCCTCGAATACCTTGTCTCCGTTGGCAATCCAGCTTTTGATATTGTTCAGTGGTTCCTCAAAGGCCAGCAGGCGCAGCGGGTCGCCTTCGGTTCCATCTTCTTCGTCGTACAGCCATGTGGACAACGCCTGGAACATAAGGGACAGACCGCGGGGGTATGAACCTGTGTTGTTTTCACGCAGGCCGAATTCCACGGAGTTTATGGCCGCTTCAACGTCTTTTGGGTCAATGCCGTTTTCCACCAGATCCTTGATGGTGTGGAAGACGATGGACTCCACCTTGACCGCATTGGCTGGATGCATGCCTTTGAGACCTATGGAAAAGAACATCTGGCGCATGTCGGCTTCCAGGCCGACTCCAGCGATATCCTCGCCCAGTCCTGAATCGGTCAGGTTCTTGCGCAGCGGTGAAGAGGGCATGCCAGCAAGGATGTGTTCCAGTATATGCAGGGCGAGGTTCAGGTTGGCGTCCGCGGTCGGGGCCAGCTGCCAATTGACCGTAAACATGCCTTTGTCCAGCTTACCGGATGCCGGGTAGCCCTTGACGACCTGTACGGCATTTTCAAACCGTGGCTGGAGGGGAACACGGGAAAAGGACGGATCAAGCGGTTCGAACCGGTCGAAATATTCTCCCAGTTTTTCCAGCCGTTTTTCCGGGTCGTCGTCTCCGTAGAAGAAGGCGTAGGAGTTGGACGGATGGTAATGGGTGCGATGGAAGTTGATAAAGGCATCCCAAGTCAGGTCCGGTATAACAGCAGGGTTGCCGCCCGAGTCCAACCCGTACGTGGTGTCCGGAAACAGGGATTGCTGTGAGTGTTCGTAGAGCAGGCTGTCCGGGCTGGAGTATGCCCCTTTCATTTCATTATAGACCACGCCCTTGTACGTCATATCCCTGTCGGGCGCGTCCAGTTCGTAGTGCCAGCCTTCCTGCCGCAGGGTGTTTTCATCCAGATTCGGATAGAACACGGCGTCCAGATAGACATCCATGAGGTTGTAGAAGTCGCTGGTGTTGGCGCTGGCCACCGGATAGCAGGTCTTGTCCGGGAAGGTCATGGCGTTCAGAAAGGTCTGGAGCGAGCCTTTGAGCAGTTCGACGAACGGCTCCTTGACCGGATATTTTCGTGATCCGCACAACACGGAGTGTTCAAGGATGTGGGCGACGCCTGTGCTGTCTTCCGGTGGTGTGCGGAAGCTGATGCCGAAAACCTTGTTTTCGTCGTCGTTGCATATGGAGAGAACACGTCCGCCGGTTTTGACGTGGCGGTAGATGAATGCCGTGCTGTTCAGTTCGGGGATGGCCTGTTCGCGTATCTTTTCGAATCCGTGCATCATTGTATGTCTCTTTTTTGCTTGCTGGTTGTTGTTTCATGGGACCATAAGTTGCTCCGTGCCGAAAATCAAAGCCTGTTTTCGTTGGCACGCGGTCGCATGGTGAACGGGAAAAATAGCCTCAGGAAGCCTTTTTGACAATCTCAAGCAGATTGCGTGTGGCAGGGGAAATATCGTCCTGCCGTGTGACCATATATATCTCAAGGGCGGGATAGTGCCCGGTCAGAGGGAGAAACGTAACGCCTTTCCTGGCTTCCGAGGCAAGGCTTTCCGGCACGATGGAAATGCCCATGCCTGCGGCTGTCAGCGCCTGGGCTGCGTTTTTTGTTCCCACCTCCTGCACGATGTTCGGCGTAAAGCCGCACTCGGCAAAATTGCGCATCCATTCGTCATAGAGCGGTGGGTGGGTTGCACGGGGGAAAAGGATCAACGGTTCTTCGGCAAGCTCCGCCATATCCACCGAATTTCGCCCGGACAATGGGTGTTCCGCGGGAACGATGACGGCATATTGCTCCTGATGGAACAGCAGGGTTTCAAGGTTGTCGGTATTGTGCCGGAACAACCGGACCACGCCGGCGTCTATCAGGCCGGTGCGCACGGCTCCAAGCTGTTGGGAGGTTCCCATCTGCTGGAGGTCAAAGCGAACGTTGGGATAGGTTGTTTTGAACCTGCGAATGATTTCGGGCAGTGCAGTATTCAGGGCCGGACCGATATAGCCCAGAGTAATGTGGCCGCGTTCCCCCCCAGCCGCCGCAAGCAGATTGTCTTTTGCCCTGTCCATGGCCTTCAGGATGGCGCGGGCATCTTGCAGCAATGATTCTCCGGCTGCGGTAAGTCGCACGGAGCGTCTGTCGCGCAGAAACAGTGATTCTCCCAGTTCATCTTCGAACTTCATAATCTGCTGGCTCAAGGGCGGCTGCGAGATATGCAGCCGTTTTGCGGCCTTTCCAAAATGCAACTCCTCAGCCACTGCCACAAAATATTTGAGAAGGCGAGTCTCCATTGTTGATATTTACTGTATATCACAATGAAAGGAAAGATATATTCGCCATATCACAAAGCGGAGCGTACATTTCTGACCATGCTTTGGAACAACAGCAACAGGAGTGTTGAAAATGAGCAAAAGCATTACCGTTAAGCATTTGGGAAACAGTGATATTCCGGTTTCTGGGATTGGCCTAGGCTGCATGGGGTTGAGTGAATTCTACGGGAATCCCGTTTCTCAGAAAGCCGCGGACAATCTTATTACCCATGCGCTGGAGAGCGGATTGAATTTTTTCGATACGGCGGACATGTACGGTTCAGGGCATAATGAGCGGCTGCTGGCCCATGCGCTCAAAGGGCGGCGGAAAGAGGCTGTTATCGCCTCCAAGTTCGGGATTGTGCGCAAAGAAGGAGAATATTCCCGCACCATTTGCGGCGCGCCCGAGTATGTTCGCCAATCCTGCCATGACAGCTTGCGCCGGTTGGAAACGGACTATGTCGATCTCTACTATATTCATCGTATCGATCAAAGTACGCCGATTGAAGACACGGTCGGTGAAATGTCTCGTTTGGTGGAAGAAGGAAAAATACGGGCCATTGGTTTGTCCGAGTGCTCTGCCTCGACCCTGCGCCGCGCCCATGCCGTTCATCCGGTTTCAGCGTTGCAGTCCGAATATTCCATGTTCACCCGCGATCCGGAGCAGGAAATGCTGGGGCTAACGCGTGAACTGGGTGTGAGCTTTGTCGCGTACAGTCCTATTTGCCGGGGCTTGCTCGGCCTGCTCAAACCCGGCGAAAAGGAAAACGATTTTCGGCAGAAGTTGCCCCGTTTCCATGGGGAGGCGTATGAAAAAAATAGGGGAATCGCGCTGGAACTGAACGCGTTGGCCCGGTCAAAGAATTGTACGCTCGCGCAGCTCTCCCTTGCCTGGGTCATGGCGCAGTCGGAAAACGTGATTCCTATTCCCGGTACTACGAAGGTCGGCAATCTCACCGCCAACATAGGCTCATTGGCTGTTTCTCTGGCCAGAAACGATCTGGCGGCCATTGAGGATATCCTTGCCGAGCATCAGGTGGAAGGAGACAGGTACACCCAGGAGGGCATGAAAGGCGTCAACGTGTAAGTTTTACGGGGTTATTAATATTGCCGGGGAGTTATTTTTTTCCATGGCTTCATTTACAATGCCTATTGCCACGGCCACTTTGTTTTTTGCAAAGTGGCTGTTTTTCGATTTTCAATAGTTGTGACGATAGGGCTCCTCAAGGCAAAGACCGTTCATAAAATAAGAATATGTGAAACATAATAGCTACAGAAGTACTACTTTTTTGAGGTGTTAAAGATGAAATGATAAAAATTCCTAAAAAGTTGTTGACTTCAAAAACGTGTGTCGTTAGAACACTCCTCAAGCAGGAACGATTACTATTTTCAATCTATACATAAGGAGAATCCCATGAGCTGCGAAGTAGAATTCAATCAAGAATTTGCCAAGGTCGGACAGGCTGTTCCCGAATTTACAATGGAAACGTTTGATCCCACCGAAGGCTTTTTTGGTAAAGTCGATCTGGGCCAACTGCGCAAGGATGGCAAGTGGGTCATCCTGTTCTTCTATCCGGCGGACTTCACCTTTGTTTGCCCCACCGAGCTGGCCGATCTGGCTGAAAAGCACCAAGTTCTCAAGGATCTGGGCGCGGAAGTGATCTCGGTCTCCACGGATACTCAATATTCCCACATGGCTTGGCGCCGCGAGGAGAAACTGCTGGAAAATGTGCAGTACACCATGGCTGCCGATCCCACCGGCGAGGTTTCCCGTTTCTTCGACGTCTATGACGAGGAAACCGGTCTTGCCCTGCGCGGCACGTTCGTCATCAATCCGGAAGGCGTGCTGTCCTCCTCGGAGATCAACTTTTACAACGTCGGCCGTAACGCGGATGAGCTTGTCCGCAAGCTGGAAGCCAATGTTCACCTGCGGGCCAATCCCAACGAGGTTTGCCCGGCCAAGTGGACTCCGGGCGAAAAGACCCTGACACCGGACGAAAAGATGGTCGGCCATGTTTGGGAAGCCCTGAACGATTAGATTTTGTGTGCGAAGCGATAACGGGTTTCGCAGGCGGGAGGCATCGGGTCTCCCGCCTTTTTTTGCGGCTTGAGTCTTTTGGGGTGAAAGGCTGGATAAGGAGGATCGTCCGGCAATTGAATAAGTATTAAAAAACGTATCCCACGTTCATGCCAATTTTCCAGCCAAAGGAATTGTCATCGCCGATGTGGCTGGGCTTGCCGTCGGTCGTGCCCGCTGATGTGCCCTTGTTACTGGCAATGATTTTGGGAACGTAGCTCAAATATTGTGCCCCGGCATTCAGGCCGAAAGTCCAGTTTTTAATGTGCCGGGTAACGCCGCCTTCCAGTTTTAGTCCCATGCATATTTCGTTTTCCGTGTCCGACTCCCGTGCCGTATATGGACGACTGGCTGTGTTCGATTCCTGATATCCATTATAGCTGGCGAGAACATGGTATGCGGCTACACTTCCCGAAACATGCGACACGACGTCACCTGTTTGATAGCTGATTTTGCTGCCACAAACGAGTCCATGGTAGGTGGCGTCGAGTTCTTCCTCCAGCGACATGCTGACCGGAGGAGGCTGCACTTCAAGACTATAGAAATCGAAATCCTGATCCAGTTTCATGCCGGAATAACCCAAGAACGGTTTGAGCGATCATTGTTCATTCAGGGGAATGTTCCAACCAAGGACAAGCCTCACTCCGTAATTTTTAACATCTCGTGTTGTATGCGTATTCATGTCGTCGCTGTTGCTGAGGCCTATAGGGCCTTGTGTGCCGTCAATGGAATACCATCCGACCTGGATGGGGAGCGTGGAGTCGAGTAATCCGTCTTGCTTGGAATCCATGGAAGAATAGAAGCCTTGGGCTTCGAAAAAAAGCAAACCCGCGTTTTGCCAGCCAACAGTCAGTTCATTCAATAGGCCGGAAGTCTCGCCATCTTCGCACGTCAGTCGTTTGGCTATCTTGTTGTCTGTTCCGCAAAAGGCCATGGGCATATTCCGGCACTTGCAGCTGATAAAATGACGCCTGTGGCGAGGCATACAAAAAAGGATTCGTAGCGTGCGGTAGCTGGTGCGATAAGCAAGAGAACGGCTGTGAGTATGAACGAGAACCGTAATACCATTGACAATTGTCCCTCAGGAGGGACCTATATCGTATTTATGCGAAAATAACCACTCCAGCGCGAAATATGGAGGAATTCTCGCTACGGATGCGAAAGAGTGGAATATGGGAGGAAAACGGAGGAAATTAACGAAAACAAAAAAGAAAGTGCGCCGTGCCGGATGATCCGGTCTTCTCCCCCGCCGTTTTGGCCTGGAGGTGTATGGCGCACATTACATGTGGTTCAGTGGCGACTCAATTCGCCTGTATATGGGTTTCTGGCCGGGTATCTCGCATCCCTCCGTTAAAGGTGGCTATAGTTATGGGCCCTTATACATTATAGATAATCACCGTTGTCTGTTCGTCAAGTGTTCATGCTGTTGAAAAGTTAGTGGAAAATTTGGTTAAAAGTGCGCCTTTCCGGATGACCCGGGTTCCCCCGGCTTTCAGCTCTTCCGCTGAGCCTGACGGCGGTGCTTGCTCGGCGCACGGCGCTCTTTGGGGCTAGGTGGCGACTCGGTTCGCCAGTATGGTGAAAACCACTCGGGGTCGATTATTTCCTATTACCCTCCGTTGCGGTCCAGCCTGTCTTTCCCTGAGGAAAGAACTCTGACTTCAGTTACAATATAACCCTGTGGAAAATGTCTGTCTAGCCCTTTGTTTCATAAATGTGACTTTTATACCGGAATAGGCTGAAATTGATGGTAATAAAAAACGCTCCAGGGTAACCCGATTCATACTCGGGTTGCCCTGGAGCGTCCAAGACGCTTTCTGTGCGTAAGCTTCTAGAGGTCTGCCAGTGCCGGATCGTTGAGCAGGTCCATGACCCGTTCCATGTTCAGCTCGTGCGCGTCCACGGTTCCGGAAAAGGCTGCAAAGTCAGCTTCCTGCCGGGCCTGTTCACGGGCTTTGAGTGAATTCTGGGCCACGACATCGGCAGCTTCGTCCACTTTGGACCCGGATTTGGTGTTGTTTTGGGTATTGGTGGATTCCTGAGCCGTGCCTTGTGATGGGGCGTAGGCAACGCCGACTATTTCGATATTCATGCTGAACCTCCTTGCAGCGTGGTTTTCAGCTAGCGAAATGCATGCCGTAAGAGAAAAATGTAATTATTTTAAGGAAAATATTGTTTATTCGGGTGAATGAACAGGCATATTTTTCAGTCCTTGCTGCGACGGTGTCGGGGTGGCACGAATTGCATGGTGATGAGGATCAGCGCAAAAAAGAGACCATACACAACCATGAAGATCCATGGCGGACTGTCGCAGAAGAGTATGGATTCCATGATTCGGGAGATCAATCCACGTTGTTCTGGGGATGTGATTCCTCGTAGTTGATCTTCCCAGAGTGTCAAAGGACAGGTCAGACCGAGCAATGTTTCGCCCAGAACGATCCCCATAAGCAGGACATGGCTCCAGCGAAACCACGGGTTACGCACGAAGTTCCATTTACGCCATGCCCCGATCCAGATGAGCGGCAGGCTCAGGACGTTGAAAGCTGCCAGCAGCAAATGCCCGGCAAGCAGAGCGTCCGCCCAACCCTGCATGATGTCAGCTCTCTTCCAGCCGGTTCAGGTAGCGGGCAAGCCCGTTAACGTACGGTTGCCCGGTTTCGGAAAAGCCCTGATTGTGTCTTCCCTCGATGTGCAGGAAGTCCTTTGGTCCCGGATAGCTCTCAAAGAGCTTGCGCCCGATTTCATACGGAACGATGTCGTCTTCGCGGCTATGGATGAACAGGGCCGGGATGTCGGACTTTTTGAGGGCGCGGGAGCTTTCGAAGCGGCTTCTTGCCAGCAGTCGGACCGGCAACCATGGGTAGATGGTGGTACCCACATCCGGCAGCGAAGAGAACGTGGATTCCATGATCAGGCCGTGCGGTCGTATGCCCTGTTCCTGCAGGGAGCCGGCCAGCCCGGCTGCGGCGCCACCGCCCAGAGAACGGCCAAAGATGATAATCTGTTCCGCCGGTATATCCATTTCCTGCGTGAGCCAGTCCCATGCGGCGCGAGTGTCTGCATGAACGGCTTTTTCGCCCGGTTTGCCCATGCTCTGGCCATAGCCTGAATAGTCGAAGATGAAGATGTTCAGGTTCAGGGAGTGGAAAATGCGAAATGAATCTTCCCTGTGGGATATGTTTCCGCCGTTGCCGTGGCAGAAGAGCAAGGTGGCTCTGGGGTTGGGGTGCGGCAGCCACCATGCATGCAAATGGGTGCCTTGCGCAGTGATGAGTTCCACGTCCGTGTAGGAAAATCCCATATCCTTCGGTGTGGCCTCCATGTTGCTGGAGGGGTTGTACACCATGGATTGTTGGGAAAAATAAACGGTGGCGGCCAGCAGTCCATAGCCGAGGCAGAGCAGCAACAGCAGTATTTTGAGTATGAGCATGGGCGTTTCTCCGGGAAGGTTCCTCGCTGCAAACGATAACATGGGCGGTCCGCGCAGAAAAGCTCTACTAGCCAAGCCAGGATTTTATTCATATAAGATACTATCAGAATACGACAAACATTTTTGGTTTGCCGGAACACACGAAGGAGGATCCTATACATGTTGGCCAAAAACTGGATGACCAAGAATGTCATAACCCTCACCCCGGAACGCTCCATGATGAAGGCGTCCAAGCTCATGAAGGACAAGCACATAAGCAGCCTGCCTATCGTGGACGAGGGCGGGCGTATCCTGGGAATCGTGTCGGACAGGGACGTCAAGGAAGCCTCGCCGTCCAAGGCTACCACCTTGGATATGCACGAACTGTATTATCTGCTTTCCGAGATCAAGGTCGGCGACATCATGACCAGAAAGCCTGTGACCATCCGCGAGGATGAGACCGTTGAAAAGGCCGCTGTTCTGATGCTGGAAGGCCGTTTCGGCAGTCTGCCTGTCGTGGATGAGGACGGTCTCGTGACCGGTATCCTGACGGACACGGACGTGTTCAACGTGCTTGTGGATATTACCGGCGTGCGTTCCGGCGGCATGCAGGTCGGTTTGCAGATCGCCACTTCGCAGGGGAGTCTTGCTCCGGTGCTGGATTGCCTGCAGGACAATGGCGCGCGCATTATGTCCGTGCTGACCCGCAATGTGGAAGACACCAAGGATATCAAGGATGTCTACATCCGCTTTCGGGACATGGACAAGCCCTCCCTCAAGAAGATGCAGCAGGAAATGGAATCAAGGTTCGACGTTGAGTACTGGGTAACGGATCACGTTCACCCTGTGGTGTAAAGTCTATCTGATGAAGATTTTGTGCGGGAGCCATTATACGGCTCCCGCCTTTTTTTAAGTAACCTATCGATAAGCTTACGACTTTATCTGCCTGTTTTATAATTTGATATGGATTATGATTGGTTTGAGAATATGAGCAGTTCTTTCAAATTTATCTTCAACGGTAATGCAAACAGGCAAAATGGCCGATAAGGAGACATAGAAGAGCAAGGAGGGGCTATGGGTACTGTCGTCGCGTTAGACCAGTTTCGCCGCATGCAGGACGAGCTTGTTGTCGCGAATCCTCGCAAACCGAAAATACCGCGTATCGTAGGCGGACAGATCTGGGGTGCGGATTACACCTCGGTTGATGGCATTGTGTTCGGTTTGCTCAAGGTGCGTGAAATCGCATCCTATTACTTCGGCACGTATGACGAGGATTTCGACCATCTGCTGCTGGAAGCCTTGGACAAGGCTTACTACATAGGGATGTCGGGGCATGATGAGCTGGTAATGGCCATTGCTCCGCTCAAGGAAATTCTTGTGGAAATGATAAACGACGAAAATCGCAAGCCGTTGTCCATCGGGCTGGTGGTACTGGACTTGATTGAAAAGGCTCCGGTACACAAGCGCGATTGAGCCGGTTGATTCCTGAAATGTGAACGGCCCCGCAACAATTTTTGCTGCGAGGCCGTTTTGTCTTGAATATTCGTCAGGTTCGGCTAGCTGGTGGCGCTATTTTTTGCGATAAGGCAGGCCCATGGAAAACGCCTTGCCGACAACCTGGCCGAGACTGTAGTAGGAGCCAGCTCCAGGCATGTACACCAGAGGTTGGACGGCCTCGGGAATGGGTGCTCCGTTTTCCATTTTGTCTTCATCAACTTTCACATCCATGATTTCACCGACGAGCTGTACGTGGGCGCCCTGGTCCAAAACATTGGTCAGCGAGCATTCCACGATCAGGGGAAATTCGTCGATGTACGGAGCGTCAACAACCTCGCTGCGTACGGGAGTCAGGCCTGTGGCCGCGAATTTGTCCACGTTTTTGCCGGAATCAATGCCCAGATAATCTGCCTGTGCGGCATACTCCACGTTCGCCACGCTGACGGTAAAGGCGCGATGTTCCAGAATGCCCGCATAGGTATGACGGGCCTTGCGCAGGGATACGCCGATGCTGGCAGGGTCGGAGCTGACGATGCCTCCCCATGCGGCGATCATGGCATTGGGTTTTCCTTCCACGTCATAAGCTCCCACGGCCCAGACAGGGGTGGGGGCAGCCAGTGTCTTTTTGCCAAGCGATGTCTTCATAATGAGTCCTTATCGTTTGATTGTATGATTGACGGTGTATAGTTTTTATTGTTTTGCCCACTGCACGACCTGCAGCATCCATGCAGGATGGGTTTTGTAGAACACGGCGTGTCCCTGTCCTGATTTGAGGCGGAACTCCTGGCTGGTGATACGGTTTCCGGCCTGCGCAAAGGCTCCCTTGCATGATCCCGCTTCAAGGTCGCCTGCGTCAAAAACGGAGAGGATGCGCCCACGCAGTCTGACTCCGCGCTTGCGGCGCAGAAAATACTCATAATCTCGGCTGTTGCGGTTGCGGCCGCAGGCCGCCAGCAGGACGTAGTTTATCCGCGGGTCTGCCAGCGAGGAAGCCGTAAGCAGGGCGATATAGCCACCGCGTCCGAATCCTGCCACAGTCACATGGGGAGCCGGTACTCCCCGTCTGAGAAGACGGCGTATGTTGGAGACAAGGCGGGAAGCGTATTGGTGCGGCTCCACGCGCATACGTCTTTGGCTGATGACCGTAAGATCCTGATCTTCGAAAAAACGGATCATTCCGTCCAGATCGTATTCGCCATAGGGAGACTGTTTTTGGGGTTCCTGCGTTTTTTCGAGATTTTTCCCATGAAGGAAAATCAAGTATCGTTGTGCGGGGTCCGGATGCTTGAGAACCTGTTCAAAGGTCTCGGATTTGGCATTTATTGGCCAAAAAAGTGCGGCCAGCACAAAAAAGATGAATGCTTGTTTCATGGAACGACTTACTCCTGATGCTTGCGGGGTAGTGTAGTCCATTGCCTTCGGGCAAGTAAAGGAGTTGCAGCCGGAAGATGGACAGTGATTTTTCCATGCCGTTCTTTTGCCGCAGACCGTTTGAAACAAAGAAATCCGCACCCCGACGACGCCGACGGAATGCGGATTCTGTTTTTTATTTCGAGATGCTAGAAACGCTCGAACTCTTCGCCTGTCGAGGCCTCTTCCTGTACCGGGGGCAGTGCTTGGTGAATGGTGGCTGCCTGAACGACTCCTCCATGGGAGCCGATGTTGAAGAAAGCCATGATCTCCTGGAGGGTTGCGGCCTGTTCCGCGAGCTGCTCCGCCGTGCCGGACATTTCCTCGGCAGCGGAGGCGTTTTGCTGGATAGTACTATCCAGCTCCTGCACCGCTGTGTTTATTTGCGAGGCCCCGGCATTCTGTTCGTTGCTGGCCTCGGCAATTTCCCGCACAAGGTCGGCGGTCCGCGCAATGTCGGGAACCAGTTTGTCTATCATCGACCCCGCACGTTCAGCCACGTCCACGGTGGAAGAGGAGAGTTCTCCAATTTCTGCCGCTGCAGCGCCGCTGCGTTCCGCCAGTTTGCGGACTTCGGCGGCTACAACGGCAAATCCCTTGCCGTGCTCACCGGCGCGAGCCGCTTCAATGGCCGCGTTCAACGCCAGCAGGTTGGTCTGGCGTGCGATTTCCTCGATGACAAGGATCTTTTCCGCAATGGTTTTCATGGCCGCCACGGTTTCCTGCACGGCCTTTCCGCTTCTTTCCGCTTCCGTGGATGCGGAAGAGGCCAAGGTTTCCGTTTCCTGCGCATTGCTTGCGCTGGCCTGGATATTGGAAGTCATTTCTTCCATGCTGGAGGAAACCTCTTCCACGCCAGCGGCCTGTTCCGTGGCTGTCTGGGAGAGAGTCTCGGAAGAAGATGCCATTTCCCTGCTGCCCGAGGACACATGGTCCGTGGATGAGAGAACCTGAGACACGACATCGCGAAGCTTGCGGACCATTTCGTTGAGAGCGGATGCCAGCTGGCCCACTTCATCCTTCTGGTCCACATCAAGTTGTGACGTGAAGTCGCCATTGGCCATATTCTGGGCGAATTGGACTCCTTTAAGAACTGGGCCGGTAATGGCTCGGGTGAGCAGGATTCCCATGGCAAGAGCCAGAATCACACCCACTATCATGCCGATAATGACCACACTGTTGGCCCGCACGGCCATGGCCTCGCTTGCAGCCGCGTTTTCATGGGCACGGTCTCCATTGTATTCAAGTATCTTCTCCAACGCCTTGTTGGCCGCATCTTCGCTTTGCTTTTCCTGAACGTGCATCACCGTGGTCATTTCGTTGAAAAGTTTTTGAACACGGCTGGCTTCAATGCGCATTTGTTCGAAAAGACTGAAGACGCTGTCCCGGGCAGGCTTGAGATCCTTGTAAAAAGTGTCGAATGCTGCGCCGTTGTCCTGCTTGGCCATGGCGGCTTTGATATCCTTGACCGCCGCATGGAATTGATCATGAGGAATTTTTATTTTTGTCAATAATTCTTTCATCTTCGGGTTCGTCGTGTCGAGGGTGGCCATCCACTTCCCAAAGGCGCATTTGGTTGGATCCCCCCCTCCCTTGAAAGTGTCTTCCGTGAGCATGAGGTTGGCGGTCAGCGACTCCAGCTTGTAGTGATCGCCTCTGAATTGCTGGATGTGGCTCATGAATCTGTCGGGGTTAAGGATGTCGCTATTTCCCACTTCCCGGGAAAGGCTGACCACACGATCGGAAGCCTGCTGCAGTTTATCGAGACTCTGCTCGTATTCCGCAGCCAGATTCTTTTCCGTTTTGCTTTTTGGAAGAGCGTTATAGGCCTTGAATGAGCTTTCAAGGTTCTTTTTTTGCGTTTCGACTTGTGCATAAATCCCGTCGCGATCCTGACGGGTGAGCGCAGGGCTCATGAGAGAGCTGAGCGACTTGGCTTCCCCTCCGAGACTTTTGGTAACAGAGCACAAAGCCTCAATGGCGGGGAGATTCTGGGCGGTGACTACTTTGCCAGAACGTTCGAGGCTGAGTACGGCCCATATCCCCATAAGACCGATAATCAACGCGATACACGCGGAGATAACAAAGCCTCCAACGAGCTTGTATGACAGACGAATGTTTTTCATAAGACCCTCCGAGACCAGATGTTTTACGAAAGTATGAATTTATTTTAAGTATATTGTTATTATTATCGTATGTTACACATCTCGTTCCTTTAATAATTTGTCAATAGGAACAAATAATCCTTTTTTTTCCTTTCCACGTTCCATTTTTATTCGTCCATCCTTTGCTGTGGCATACTTGGCAGGCTGGTGCTTTTTTTTGCCATGTATGAACAACAGGAGGAACAGATGGCGATACCTTTAATCGGTGCCGTTACAGGACTTTTGGGAACAATCGTGGAGGGGATCTCCGACTATTTCGGCCAGAAACAGGAAATTCGGAAAGCTGTCATGGAAAACAAGTTGCGTCTGGCCCGTTCAGACCGGGAGTTCAACCACGAATGGGAAATGCGCCAGTTGGAAAACGCGGGCTGGAAGGACGACGTGCTTTTTTTCGCGTGGATCGGTTTTTTTGTCTGGAGCGGATTTTTCCCGGAGCAGGCGCATGAGGTACTGACGGCCTGGGAAGCTTTGCCGGAATGGTTCTTGCGCATCACGTTCTGGATCGTCGCTGCGGTTTTGGGCGTTAAAAAAGTGGGCGACTATTTGCCCGGTACGGTCAAAGGGCTGCGAGACGCCTTGAAGGAGGAACGATGAGTCCTGCTGAGAACAGGGAATTGCACGATTTGCTGATTCGTATTGACGAACGTGTGTGCGCCGTGCAGGAGGACATCCGTTCCATCAATGGCCAGCGTAAATGCCCCGAGCATGCGGAGAAGATCCGCACGTTGGAGCGTTTGGTCTGGGGGTGTTGCGCATCCATGCTCGGGGTGGCCATGCGCATGTTGTATGACGTTTTCCGTTAGGGCTCGGAAGGGTCGGGATGCAGGATTTTTGCCGTGTATTCTGCGTTGAGGCGTTGCAGGGCGCTTGTGCGTGTGGTGATGTTTCTGGCCTTGGCAACGGCCATGGCGCGTTTGATGTGCCGGAGGGCTTCTTCATATTCGCCCCGGCCTGCATAGGCGCGGGCCAGAAGCTCAAGGTACATGGGATTTTCTGGGGACATCAGGGAGGCTTGGCGCAGATCCTGAATGGCCCTGCCGAACACGTTCAGACGCAAATAGCTTTCCCCCCGTCCCGCAAAAGCCTGACTGGAGGAAGGGGTCGCTCCGATGGCGTCCGTAAAATCCTGTGCCGCCAGCGAATGTTTGCCTTGCGCCGTATAGGCCAATGCACGCTGGTAGTATGGATCATAGCGATTGGGAGCCATGGAAATGGCCTGGCTGAAGTCGTCTACCGCCTGCTGGTATTGCTTGGCCTTGTTGTGGACAAAGCCGCGCTGCACGTATGCGTTTACCTTGGTGTCGTCCAGCTCAATGCTGTGGGTCAGATCCTGTAGCGCCCCCTCATTGTTCTCCAGATGTATGCGGACTATCCCCCGCAGATAGAATATTTGGGCCGAATCCGGGGTCAAAGTGGCGGCCCGGCTCAAATCCTTTTCCGCCTCCGGCCATTTTTTCTGCTGTATGCGTGCTATGCCCCGGTACAAGAACGCGTCTTTCAGTTGCGGATCCAGCCGGACAGCCTTGTCCAACGAGACTTCCGAGGTTTCCGGGTCCAGAAACCTGCCGTTGTGCATGTCCTGCATGGCTATTTGCAGGTCTCCGGCCGCAAGGGATTCACGTTTTGATTCCCGGACTTGCTCAGGGGAGAGGGTGGACACATCCCGGGACACGCATCCGGAACAGGAAACGAGGAGTGCGAGAGCGAGAATGGGCAAGCGATGCATCATCGAACACGGATACCGGGGCAGGCGCACCCCGTCAATATGCACAAGG
>Ga0207831_100427_pt1 | contig 15006 bp, 15 predicted proteins | sample TtanPargueraPR_7_FD_187741 | JGI IMG/M metagenome (GOLD analysis project Ga0207831, IMG submission 187741) | Aerobic enrichment media microbial communities from Bioluminiscent Bay, La Parguera, Puerto Rico - Tt and M1 (2) (SPAdes) | ecosystem: Environmental > Aquatic > Marine > Unclassified ... | reverse complement strand
CAAAGTGGGGATCCCCAAGTGCTCAAACGCATGGGACGCGGACATTATCGAGCCGAACAGGCCGTGGAGTTTTGTGACAAGTTGCGTGAAATCTGGCCGGAATTCGGGCTCGGAGCCGACCTGCTTGTTGGATTTCCTGGAGAAACAGACAAGCAGTTTGAAAATACAATGGCTATATGTGATCAATTGCCGTTGACCTACGGGCATGTATTCCCATATTCGCAACGTCCTGGCACTCCTGCCGCGGAAATGAAGGACCAAGTTGACGTTGCCGTGCGAAAATCCCGAGCAGCCCGGTTGCGCACATTGGTCAACAAAAAGAAAAAATCTTTTTTGGAACATTTGGGGACTTTGCCCGAGCTACTTGTGTTGGTGCAGGATGAACAGGGCAAAGGCTTATGTGAATTTTACGCGCCGTGTTTTATTGACCCGGCCAGTATGCCGTTGCGCCCACGATCATTGGTGCAATGCAAGCCCGTTACATTGCGTTCCGGTGTTTTGCATTGCGTGCCCCTGTGACTGTTCGTTACATCTGCGTATACCTTGCGGCTGACAAAGACGGTCAGCTCGTATACATAGTGCAGGAAAACAAAGGAAATAGATATGCCAGTTAGCATGACCGGGTACGGCCGGTTTGAGACAACGGAAGATAAGTGGTCCCATGTGTGGGAAATTCGGAGCGTCAACGGCCGTTTTCTGGACGTGAAATGGCGGCTCCCCCATACCTTGCGGTCGTTGGAAAACGGCTGGGAAAAAGTTGTTCGCCAGTTCGCTTCGCGCGGGCGTGTGGACGTTTCCCTCAATTTGGAAATGTTGAGTGCCGATGTCTTGGGCGTCAGTTTCAATGAACCGCTGGCAAGGGCCATGTTCGGAGAAATGGAAAAACAGGCTGAAAAGTTTGGCAAAACCTATACACCTGACTTCAACAAGGTTTTGGGGATGTCTTCTCTTTGGCGTGATGACAATAGTGAACCAGATCCGGGATTGGCCGAAAGCCTGACCTCTGGTTTGCAGGGCGCTTTGAAGAATTGGTGTGAATCTCGACGTGTGGAAGGAAAGGCCATGGCCAGCGATTTGTTGGCTCGTGTTGATGTCCTTCGTGAGCTTTCCGAGCGTATTGCCGAGCGGATTCCGCAGGTGTTGGATATCCGCCGGACCAATCTCAAGGATCGCATCCGTGAAATCATGGAATCCCTTGATGCGGAATACAATGAAGACCGTATGCTTCAGGAAGTGGCTATCCTGACCGATAAACTTGATGTTTCCGAAGAATTGACACGTTTGTCCACGCATCTGGATCGTTTGCACGAAGTGCTTTCTTCCAAGGGAGAAGCTGGCAAAAAATTGGATTTTCTGCTTCAGGAAACGTTCAGGGAAATCAATACCTGCGGCAACAAGGCGCAGGATAGCGACGTGAGCGGTATGGTCGTAGATTTCAAGGCTGAGCTGGAAAAGTGCCGTGAACAGGTTCAGAACATAGAGTAGGAGTCGACATATGCAGAAACAAGGACTGTTGAACATAGGTTTTGGTAATTTCGTCGTCAGCGGCCGTGTGGTGACCATCGTTAACCCTACATCCGCCCCTATGCGCCGGCTGCGTGAGGATGCGCGGCAGGAAGGTCGATTGATTGATGCTACTCAGGGCAGAAAAACGAGGGCCATTATCGTGACTGATTCCAATCATGTAATTCTTTCTGCCATTCAGGCGGAAACCATTGGCCAGCGTTTCAGTTCCGAAGAAGGCGAATAACCATGGAGTTGGACCATAACTCCCGCCGCGGTCTGATTTTTGTTATCTGCGCACCCAGTGGTACAGGTAAGAGTACACTAATAAAAAGGCTTATGGATGAATTTCCGGATTTCGGATTTTCCATTTCCTACACAACCCGAGAGCCTCGTGGCCGGGAGCAAAACGGACGGGAATACCATTTCGTTTCCCGGGAGAGTTTTGAGGCCATGCGTTCTCGGGGCGAGTTTGCGGAATGGGCTGAAGTGCACGGGAATTATTATGGCACGGCTGTGGCTCCCGTGCAGGCGCTTCTCGCGCAGGGCAAGGACGCTTTGTTCGATATCGATGTGCAAGGCGCATTGCAGCTCAAGAAAGTATTTGTTGATGGCGTGTTCGTGTTCCTGCTCCCTCCTTCTCGGGAGGAGCTGGAACAGCGGCTGCGTTCTCGCGGTACGGATTCGGATGAAGCTATTGCCAAGCGCCTTGGAAATTCCTTGGGCGAGTTGAAGTTGGCGGGCGAGTTCGACCACTGGATCGTAAACAACGATTTGGAGAAGGCTTATAGCGAGTTGCGGGCCGTTTACCTTGCTGGGCGCACCACTCCCGCAGCACAACCCGGCTTGCTGGAAAAGATTGTTGACGGATGGGAGAAGTAACATGGCCGAACTTGTGGTGGCTCTTGATTATCAGGACGCGGAATCCGCATTGACCATGGCCCGGGAACTTGAAGGACAAGTCCCCTGGGTCAAGGTGGGAATGGAGCTGTTTACTGCGGAAGGACCAGCCATTGTACAGCACCTTAAGAATCTTGATTTTAATGTTTTTCTCGATCTTAAATTTCACGATATTCCCAATACGGTGAAAGGGGCAGTGCGGTCTGCAACCCGCATGGGAGTGGATATGGTCAATATTCATGCTCTGGGCGGCAGGCGAATGGCTGAAGGAGCCTTGGAAGGTCGTGATATGGGGCTTACTCCGGGGCAGGAGCCGCCCATCGTGTTGGCTGTGACCGTGCTTACCAGCGTGGGCCCAGGTGACATCCCGTTGAAGGACGCGCCGGAGCCTGGTGCATTGGCGCTTGACCTGGCTGTGAAAGCCAAGCAATATGGCCTGAATGGAGTGGTCTGTTCTGCGTTGGAAGCTCGTGGAATCAAGGCTTCATGCGGAACCGGCTTCAGTTGCCTGACTCCCGGAATCAGGCCTGCCGCCGTGGCTGGCGACGACCAACGTCGGGTGGTGACACCTGCTCAGGCTGTGCAGAATGGGGCGGATTATCTGGTCGTGGGCCGTCCGGTGACTGGAGCGCAGGATTCGCGATCAGCAGCACGTGCCATTATGGACGAGATGCACGCAGCCTTAGTGTGAAGTGAGGGTATATGACGGAACATAGCGCTAAATCGGACCAGCCGGAAAAGATCGAAGGACTTGGAAAGGATAAGCTTCAGGGCGCCTTTTCCACTCAGTCTGTGGTCAAAGTCGGCACTGGTACCACCCAGCGCAAAACCATTCAGAAAACATTCTGGTTTTGCAAGGAAAACGATGCGGGTGATGTCGAGGTTCAGCCGTTGAATGTGAATTATATTCCCTCCGGTCCGACTCGGGATGTTCCACGCGATGATTTTCTGTCCAAGTTCAATCCTGAACCGGAATTTTATGTCAGTACGGTCTTTCCCAAAATGCAGGAACTTAATGAGACCATTGTGCGCGGTGAAAAACACCGCTCTCGCGGGGCTGCCTACAGTGCCGAATTTGAGTTCAAGCAGGCTACCAGTATTGATGAAGAAAATGTTCGCGCCAATTTTGGGCTCGGGCTCACCTATCTGGACCGAGGAGAGCAGACCAAGGCAAACGATATTTTTAAGCGGTTGGTGACGCTGGAAGCCGCGTTTGAACAAGAACATAAGCATTTGTTCAATGATTTCGGTATCAATTTGCGCAAGAACAGCATGTTTGATCAAGCCCTTGAATACTACCTGCGGGCTGAAGAGCTGGTGGAGGATGATGAAAATCTCTACCACAACATCGCACGGGTGTATTATGAAAAAGGGGAGTTGGAACAGTGCCTCAAGTATTTGAAGAAAAGTCTTGAATTGAATCCTCATATGGAAGAAAGTCTCCAGTTCATGGATTTTTTACAAAAGAATCAGCCGGCTGGCGGTAATGGCAAGGCGGATGGCAAAGCTCAGGATTTAGCTTTGGAATAACTATTTTCATTGTTTCTGCCATGCGCTGGAGGGGAGAATATGTATCAGGAGCGCGTTCAGAAATTTTTAAAGGAACTTCCGACTCTTCGTGAAGATCTGCCTTTTTCTCCCACGTTGTTCAAAACCCTTTTCGAACAAACCGGTGGAGATTCCATGTCCTCCCTTGAGGATATCGCCGAAACCATGAGTCTCGATCAGGGACTGACCACACGGGTACTGAGCCTTGCCAATTCCGCATACTACGGCTTGCAGGCCGAGGTTTCGTCCGTGAAACGGGCCGCAGCCGTACTCGGGTTGTCGGAGATTCGTAATATCGTGCTTTCCTTGGGCGTTAAGGGACTGACAGAAAAGTATTCGTTGCCGGAGGGCTTTGATTACGCAAGCTATTGGCGTCATCAGTACCTTGTAGCTTCCCTGTCTGCCCAAATATGCCGGGAGGTGGGGGAAGGAGTGCCCGCGACTCTTTTCACCGCAGGGCTGCTGCACGATATCGGTAAGCTTGTGATGGCCATGCGGCGGCCCGATGACTGGGAAGCCATTCAGGAATTGCGCGAAGATCGAGAGTGTTCCGAGAGTGAGGCTGAAGACGAATATTGGGGGCTTGATCATGCTGTTGTAGGTTCGCTTGTACTCAAGTATTGGGACTTGCCTTCGGAGTTGGTAGAACCGGTCAATTGGCATCATGTTCCAGCTCTGGCTCCGGAACAACAGTCTGCAGCTTCAATCATTTGCCTTGCCAATGCTCTGGTTCATTGTCTTGATGAAAGTGAAGAATGCTCGGAAGAAGTAATTGACGCCTGTGGCGAATTTCGTCTTGATGTCGAAGAAATTATGGAGCTTGCTCAGGAAACCGTTGAATCCGACGATGTGGAACATTTTTTGAGCATGTTGATCTGATCCTTTTTTGTTCCTTTACTATATTTCAGGAGTTGCTTTGCCCTGCCGTTGGATCATGCGGAGTGATGAGGATATTCCCTCAACCCTTGCCGCACTTGCCGAAGACCTGGAGATATCACCGCTTATTGCCGAAATCTTGTGGAGTCGTGGAATACAGACTCGAGAAGACATGGACCGTTTTTTGTCACCGGGGTTGGTCAATTTGTTGAATCCGACTCTGATTCCCGGCTTGGAGCAGGCTGCACAAATTACAGCTCAGGGGATTCAGGAGGCCAAAAAGATCGCTATTTGGGGCGACTACGATGTGGACGGTATTACTTCCACTGCCGTTCTTACAAAATTTTTGTCACAATGCGGGATGGAAACACTGCATCATCTCCCGAACCGCCTTGAAGAAGGCTACGGCCTTAATTGTGAAGGAATCGACAGTCTGGCCGAGCAGGGCGTCGAGCTGCTCATTACTGTAGACTGCGGCATTACGGACGTAGAGGCCGTGGCCCATGCACGGTCAAAGGGAATGACGGTCGTAGTGACAGACCATCACCTGCCAGGTGATTCGCTGCCGGACGCGCATGCCGTTTGCGACCCCCGACTTGATGACTCATGCCCTCAGAGCCACATTCTGGCTGGAGTGGGCGTGGCGTTTATGCTGGTTGTTCGTTTGCGGCGTCTTTTGGGGCGGGACGACGTAGATGTGCGTACGTTGCTTGATTTTGTAGCGTTGGGAACCATTGCGGATGTGGTGCCGCTCACGGGGCAGAATCGAATTTTGGTAAAGAACGGCCTTCTGCTTATCAAGGAAGCCCGTCGGCCTGGCATTGCCGCCTTGAAAATGGTCAGTGGTTATGAACGCCATGCAGAACTGGGAGCCGGGCAGATCGGGTTCAATCTTGCCCCCCGAATCAATGCCGCCGGGCGTTTGGGGGATCCGCAAAAAGCATTGTCCATGTTGTTGGCTGATTCCGAGGATGAGGCTATGCCCTATGCGCGGGAGTTGGATATGGCCAATACGGAACGGCGCAGGCAGGAAGCCGAAATAGCCGAACAGGCCATAGCTCAGGCCGAGCAACAGGCTGACAGGCTCTCCATGGTACTTTATGCCGGAGATTGGCATCCAGGCATAATCGGAATTGTGGCCTCCCGAGTGGTGGAGAAGTATTATCGGCCTACGCTTATTCTGTGTGACGGAGGCGAGCCCGGTGTGATCAAGGGGTCGGGACGTAGTATCTCCGAGTTTGACCTGCACGGTGGCCTTACGCGTATAGCGGATATATTGCTCGGATTCGGCGGACACCGGCAGGCAGCGGGACTTTCTTTGCGCAAGGATGACCTTGAGTTGTTACGGGATCGTTTTGAAGCCATCGTCGTCGAAGATCTTGGTTCCGAACCTCTTGTTCCGTCTCTCAAGGTGGACAGGAATCTGGAGTTTTCCGAGATTGATTACACATTGCTGCGTGAGTTGGAGATGTTGCAGCCTTTTGGCTTGGGAAATCCGGAACCGGTGTTCATGTCTTCACCTGTTGTTGTCCGGGACTGCCGATTGTTTGGCCGCGAGCGCGAGCATGTGAAGCTGTCCCTTGCAGATGCTCAAACCGGCGCCTGTCTGGCGGCCAAGGCCTGGCGGATGGGGGATACATTGACCCGGGATTGCAAGGGCAGCACCATGACCTTTGCCTTTACTCCCAAAATCGACCGTTTTACGGGAGTCCCCCGCATAGAGTTGCGTGTTCGGGATTGGAACGAATAGCCAACTCTATTCTGCACAGTTGACGCAGAGGCGTGTTTCGGGCATCGCCAGCAATCGAGCCATGGGAATGGGCTCGTCACATTCGATACAGCGTCCGAAATCTTCATCCTCATCTACATCCTTGAGGGCTTTTCCCAGCTTGAGAAGACGTGCCTTGAGGTTGGAAAGCTGTTTTTCGGCGACAGCCTGGTTGACTATGTTATCCATACGAGTGAGACGTCCCAGCGAGGCATCAGGAGCTATGGGCTCGCATTGTTTTTCCAGGCGGGGAATCTCCGCTTGTATACCTTCAATTTCTTTGAGAGCCGCCTTTTTGAATAGTTCTTTTTGATTTCTGTCCATTATGGTGTCCTTACATCTTTGTCAGAAGTAAAAAAACAGGTATTGTAGATCGTTGTATGCGCAGGAGCTTTTCGCAAATACTCTGTCTTCCAATGAAAAAGAAAACGCCCGAAATCGGGCAGTCCAATATGAAACCGTATATGACTTTTTCGGAAAATGAAAGCCTTGGAGTATCAATCTTTGGCTTCATGCGGGGAAATATTTACTCCTGTTGAAGAAGCGAACAGGAGCAAATGATACAACAGTTTGTCAGAAGGAAGGTTTGGTTGAAAGAAGATATATCTAATATCCTGAAACTATGGGGAATCGATTCTTTGTCGATTCGTTCGGACATATTTGTTCCCGGAAGTTCCGAACGGTGTGTGCAACGACACGTAGTGGAAGATGGTGATAAGAATGTCTGGGTGCTGGAGCGTCTGTTTCCTGACCAGTTTGAACGCCGCGAACACATTGGGCGGATGCTTGAGCGTTTGCGGGAGTCCGGATTGCCCGTGCTTTACTATTGCCGTTCCAGCCAAGGCGGTTTTGTCGCACAGGAAGACGGATTTCACTGGCAGCTCGCTCCCCATGTGCCGGGAGATGCTCTTCCCCAGCCCGACTTTGTGGACGATGAAAAGCGTGGACGGAGTCTTGGAGAATTTTTGGTGCGCCTGCGGCAGGTCGGATCGGATATCCATGACCTTGATAGTGTGCCGGATTTTAATCTTCCGCAGTATGTGGAAGAACTTATGGACACGGTTCGCCTTCGGAAGCCAGAATTGCATAGCGCTCTTGCATCCGTGCGAACTGTCCTTTCTCCCCTGTTTGATGCGTGGAACGACTTGCCGCATTGTTTGTGTCATGGTGATTTTCATCCTTTGAACGTAATCTGGAAAGGGCAGGAAGTGGCGGCAGTCATTGATTGGGAATTCGCCGGATTGCGTCCTGCACTGTATGACGTTGCCAATTGTCTCGGTTGTGTAGGGATTGAAGATCCGAACGCGCTGAATGTCGGTTTGGCTCCGGCCATGCTGCAGCGCATGCAGGAAGGCGATATTTTGAATAACTCTGGCGCACAGTTCTTTCCTCATCTTTTGCTGGCGTTGCGTTTTGCCTGGATGTCCGAATGGCTGCGCCGGGATGATCTGGAAATGCAGTATCTTGAATGTGACTATATGACCCTGCTGGCAGGTAACCTTGGTGGGTTGAGTCGCGTTTGGAGTCGATTTGGCAATTTTGGTTAATTAAGGTTGACAAAATGCTTCTTTTTTCTCACTTTTGTTTTTTAAAGATTAACAAAGGTGGGTGGATAATGGTAGTGGCTTTTGCCGGACGCGGGTTACGATGTGGTTTTGGCAAGTCAACCGATGCATCCGTGTTCTCCAATCTGGTTCGTTCCCGGATTGCCGCAGGGTTCCCGTCTCCAGCAGATGATTACATGGAGCGGCCGCTGGATTTGAACGAATATCTGGTGCAACGGCCGGAGTCTTCCTATTTTGTGCGTGTGGTCGGTGATTCCATGCTTGGCGCCGGAATTCATGACGGAGATCTGTTGGTGGTGGACCGTTCCCGAACTTCCGGAACGGGTGACATTGTCATAGCCTGTCTGGACGGGGAATTTCTGGTCAAGCGGTTAGGACGGGATTCGGATGGGAACGTGATGTTGCTGCCGGAAAATATTGAATATACGCCCATCGTCGTGACCCCGGAATCGGATTTTTCCCTATGGGGTGTTGTCATGCACGTCATTCATTCCCTGTAATAGTATGACATCCCTGTTTGCCCTGGTTGATTGCAATTCCTTTTACGCATCCTGTGAGCGTGTTTTTCGTCCTGACCTTCGTGCAAAGCCCATCGTCGTGCTTTCCAATAATGATGGATGCATTATTGCCCGTTCGGCTGAGGCAAAGGCTTTGGGGATTTCCATGGGCGCCCCGTATTTCAAGTGCCGGGATATGCTCAGGCGCAACGGAGTGGCTGTGTTTTCCTCCAACTATGCTTTGTACGGCGACCTCTCCTCTCGTGTGATGAATGTGTTGGAGCGGTTTTCGCCCCGTTTGGAGGTCTATTCCATTGACGAGGCATTTTTGGATCTTTCCAATGTTCCCGGGGGAGGCGCTCATCATGCCCGGCGGTTACGGGCAACCGTATTGCGTTGGACAGGAATCCCCGTTTCCGTGGGGCTTGGACGTACCCGAACATTGGCCAAGATCGCCAACCGTTTTGCCAAACAGCAACCTCAGTGCCGTGGGGTGTTTAATCTGGAATGCTCTCCAAAGCCTGAACTTGTGTTGTCCTTTATGCCGGTGCGGGACGTTTGGGGAATCGGACGCCGACATGCTCGGCGGTTGGAGGCCCATGGAGTGCATTCCGCGCTGGACTTTAGAGACCTGGACAGTAATTGGGTGAAGCGGCGCATGGGGGTGACTGGGCTGCACACGCAATTGGAATTGCGGGGTATTTCATGCTTTGGCTGGGATCATCGCCCAGGCGTTCGTAAGAGTGTGCTTTCCTCGCGCTCTTTCGGCAGACCTGTGGAGCGTGTCGCCGAATTGCGCGAGGCTGTTGCCTATCATACAGAGCGAGCTGCGGAGAAGCTGCGGCGGCAGAAGTCCGTGGCTTCCGGAGTGACTGTTTTTCTGGAGACCAATCGTTTTGCTCCGGGGGCGCCACAATACTCGAATTCCGGTTTCACAGCCATACATCCTGCCTCTTTGCATACGCCTATATTGCTTGGCGCGGCGTTATCCTTGTTGGACCGCCTGTTTCGGGAAGGATATCAATTCAAGAAGTGTGGGGTCATGTTTTCCGGATTGGAGCAGGAGCGCGGACGGTGGTTGAGCCTTTTTGATACCCCGGACGAAGTTCATTCAGGACATGCTCAACTTATGCAGACGCTAGACGGCATCAACGGGCGCTGGGGGCGCGATACCGTGCATTTTGCCGCATCCGGACTACAACGTACCTGGACCATGCGGCAGGAAATGCGTTCGCCCCGGTATACGTCTGTATGGTCTGAGTTACCGGTGGCAAAGGCGGAATGAAGCGTCGGCTTATTTGCCGGCTTTGTCCGCCATGGCGGAAAGCCGCGCACGGATGTAGGAGGAGGCGAGGTCGCCCAATTCATCGGAACCGGCTTTTCCCTTGCCGTATTCAGCCAGATCCTTGTCGATTTGTTTTTCCATGCGTTCGGACTCGAGGAACATGATATAGGTCAGCACCAGAGCCGCACTGTTTTCTTCGGTTCCGTCGCAAAGAAGTTCTACAGCATTGTGCGGAGCAGTTTCCAGAAGCCTGTCCGCAAACATGGCGATCCATTTTTCATACAATTCATGCATGATGGGCGGTACCATCTCCGCTACGGATTGCATGGTTTCCTCTCGGGGAGCCACGCCGGTGACAGCCATGAACTCTGACAGGGCCTCGGCTCGTTTATCCTGATCCTGTTCCTCGATCCTGTTCAATATGGTGGTGCGAATATGTTCGCGCAGCAAATTATCGCTCATTATCTGCTCCTTGGCGTTATGGTGCTGGGCACGGTAACGGATTGGGCGTTTGTGGGCAAGTGATGCCTCGTCGGGAGATGAGTGATGGAGGCAGTTTATTTTTGTTGCAAAGTGTCGTACTTGGCAGGAAACACTTGTTGATTGGAGAATCAATACATGGATTTCCTCACCGTCTCTCTTCCATTCGTCAAGGTACTGGCCGCCTTTACTCTCATGCTGCTTGGGATTCGTTTCAAGATAGGGTTGGGGATTTCCATTTTGATAGGGAGTTTTGCGCTTGCTTTGTTGTTTGGCGTAGGACCGCAGCAGTGGTTTCTCGTCGGTGTGCAAGCTCTTGAGCAGGAAAAATTCTTGCTGCTGGCGGCTATCGTCATGTCCATCCTGATACTTTCGGACGCCATGGAACGTTCCGGACAGTCCCGCCGACTCATGGATTCCCTTTCCGGTTACCTTGTGAACCCGCGTCTGCGGCTGGCTTTTTTTCCAGCACTTATCGGGCTTTTGCCTATGCCGGGCGGGGCTGTGTTTTCAGCTCCCATGCTTGGATCCGTGGCTGAGAAAATGCCCATGAAAGACTGTGACAGAGTTTTGCTCAACTATTGGTTCCGGCATATTTGGGAACTGAGCTGGCCCTTGTATCCCGGCATGATTCTGGCCGCAGCATTGGCGGATATTCCCATTTTGACGTTGATTTTGCATACCGGTGTTTGTTTTTTTCTCATGCTGGCCCTTGGTTGGATATTTTTTCTTCGTCCGGGAGTCTTGCCTGATGCGATGGTGGAAACGGAAGAATTCCAACCTCTTGGCGAGCGTCGATGGAGAGTCGCCGTTTTCCATGGTCTGCCATTGATTATTGCTATTGTGGGCGGTCTTGGGCTGGAGGGCGTCATCGCTTCGACCATGCCGACCATTCCGTATGAGCTTGGCGTGATAGGAGCCCTTTTGGTAGGAACCCTGTGCGTCATGGTTCAGAATGGTCTTGGACTTTCCTTTCTTGTTGGCGTCCTGACCAAAAAAAGCCTGTGGGGCATGATCCTTGTCGTTTCGGCCATTTTTGTTTTCAAGGATGTCATGGGGGCGGCCCACGTTGTGGACGCGATGGCGGCTGTTGCCGGCGGCGAAGCCACCTTGGTAACTTCGGCCGTTGTCCTTCCATTCCTTGTCGGGGCTATTGCGGGTATTAACGCCGCGTTTGTCGGCGCCACGTTCCCGCTTATGCTGGGGGTGTTGGATGCGTTGGGTATGCAGTCGCAAGTCGTGCCCTATATCGCTCTGGGGTCATTTTGCGGATTTGCCGGCGTTATGATTTCTCCCATTCACATTTGTTTTTTGCTGACCTGCCAGTATTTCAAGGTGGAAATGGCGCAGGCGTGGCGAAGAGTTGTCCTGCCGAGCATTCTGGTGGCCCTGTTCGGTATCGGTTGGTTTTTTCTTTTGCGGGGGTAGAACGTATTTGGGTCGAGCCTGATTTCAGTTCAATTGATCAACGTTCAATGGTGTGCCTTTTTCTGGTGCCAGACGCAATGAAAGGGCTTCCTTGGAACATTTGTTCACGCATACGCCGCAGCCCATACAACGGTTTTCACGGATATAGGCTTTGCGATCACGGAATCCGATAGCCTTGAACTGGCAATACTCGACACATTGACCGCAGCTTACACATGCGTCTTTGTCCACTTCTGCCAGGTAGCCGGAAGAACAGAGCATGGTGCAGCCTGCTCGTTGGGCCTTCATGGCACCGCAGCAGCATGAGCAGCAATTGCACAGGGCATAGAATCTGCCCATTACCACATCCTTGAAGAAAGCATGCGCCACATTGCCGCGGGCATTGCAAGCCTTGAGAATATCCTCGGCTTCATTTGCTGTTATTTCGCGGGAAGTGTCAGGATGATGCTCCAGAATAAAGGAAACCATGGGATCTCCGATGATCAGGCAGACATCCAGTGGCAAACATGGATTTTCCGCTGCCGTTCTGCAGGGGCAGTCCATGACCGCAATACGTGCGTTGCTTTTGAGTACTAATCTGCGCGCTCGCGAATAGGGGATTACCTGCTCGGGCAATTGTGTATCCACAGGACGATTCAGGTGTACCAGCTTGATGGCATCCTCCAGCGGCACGGCCTTGCCATGGTAGGTGTCTGCAAAGGTCAGCCGTTTGTCCAATGGGACGTCATAGCCCTTTTTGCCCGGATTGAACGGTGAGTGCCTGTTGACGAGCAGAAGCAGCGGAGCCACAAGGATTTGCAGCCATTTGTATCTGTTATGAACCATGCCGATGTAGTGATACGGCCAACGGCTGTAGATATAGCCATGCAGGATTTGCCAGAATCCAAGACCGGATTCACGGCCTTCGTGCCAGAAGTCTTTTGTGGATTGCTTGATGAACGGCATGGTTTGATTTCCCGGAGTTCTTGTTTTGCGTTGCGCCAGTGTATTGTATCGATTGCCGATGTCAACCGGCTGTGGTAGTGGCAAAATTTATGATTGAACGCGAACGAGATGTTAATTCTACCGTGGGTTTGGCGCGTATGCGCACCCGGCTTGCCAATCGCCGTACTTTTTTGGCTTGGGTTCGGACGGCGTTGGCTTTTATGACTTTTGGATTCCTGTTGGAGAAGATCGATGCTTTCCTCGGGACAGGACATGTCTCGGAACAGGCATTGCGAGAATTGCAAGGACTTGGGCTTGCGGCGTTTATTGGTGGACCGCTTATGCTGTTTGGAGCGGGGTATCGTTATGTTCGTTTGGAACGTGCTCTTGGTGGGCGTAGCCTGTTGTTTTTATTGATACCGGAACTGGTACTTTTCGTAGCCATCGTCGGTGTCGCCCTGTTTGTGAGTTTTAAATAAGCTGTAGGCGGTAATTTCGTAGGCGAAATCAAAAAAAGGCACTGTTTTTTTCAGTGCCTTTTTTTGATTCTTTTGATTCTCAGACTATTTTCTCCACTTCTGGAAGTAATACTCAAGAACCGAACGCATGGCCCCGGCGATATCCCTGCAATCCTGTTCGCCTATATTGGCCAGAGCCACGCGAGCCGACCATTCGGGGCCTGCAAATCCTGCTCCGGGCAGGCAGACGACATGTTCGCGTCTGGCGAGGTCAAAGGTGAATTCCAAATAATGATGATTTTTTGGTAACGAGTCAGCAAATTCCTTGCCGTAGTATTGTTTTGCCAGGTTTTGGACATCAAGCAGGGCGTAGTAGCGCGTCAGATCTGGACCGTCCGGGACATCTATTTTCAGGCCGGAGAAAAGTGCGTTCCAACGTTTTTTGAGAATGCCCATAATTTTGTTTTTATATTTGTTTTCGGTGTCTGCCAATTCAAAGAGCGAGAAGAGTACCATTGCCACCTGTTGTGGGCAGGAAAGTCCTCCAGTGTGTGCAAGCGCCACTTGTCGGCTGTCCATTTCCAGCCGTTGCAGAAATGTCAGACTGTCCGGATCGGTGCTGGTTATCGAGTAGCGTTTGGCCAGCAGTTTTTTTTCGGTCTTGGAAAGTTTGGCAATGATGCTGTTTACCACGCAGTTTTCACTGATCATAACCACTCCCAATCTCCAACCTGTCACCCCGAAATACTTGGAATAGGAATATACGCCAAGGCAGTTGTCCGGGATGTGGCTGCACAGGGTGTGGAATTCGTCCACAAAACTGGCATAGACTGTATCCGAAATGACCACCATCGTGGGATTATGCTCCTGTACAGTCTTGGCGATGCGCATCACAGTCTGCTTATCCATGGACATGGACGTAGGGTTGGTAGGATTGACCAGATAGAGAGCTTTGACTTTTGGTTTTGCCAGGGTTCGCAGTTCGGGGCCGTTTTCTTTCCATACTTTGCCGCGTTCATAGTGCAGGTTGACTGTTTTCAGACCGTAATCGCGGAGCAGAGGCAGTTCGAGGTAGGGGGAGAATATGGGGGTGACTATGGCGACTGTATCGCCTTCGCGTAAAACAAAGTTCTCTTTCAGCGAGTTGAACAGGTAAATCATGGCTCCGGTAGCGCCTTCCGTAGCGAATAAATTGTATTTGGCGTGTTTTTGTTTCTGGAAGACGATTTTTGAAATGTATTGGTTCACTGCAGCTTCCGTCACTGGCAGAATCCGTGGCGGGTCCGGGTAGAAATCCCCCTGTATGGCATCCACCAACTGGTAAATAGCCGTGTCCTTATCCATGCCTAGTGAGTGCTCCACATGGTCCATGGCTTTTCCCAAGAAGGTCGCGCCCGGAGCGTCGGCATGCACTTTGAGAAAAGCATCCAGTTCCACGCCCAGCCCGTCCTGGCTGCGCCTGAACCCCACATCCGTCTGTTCCGAATTTTTTTCCGCAGCCTGAGCCGCAAAGAGCATGAATAAAGAAAGTCCTTTGCGTGCCGTTGTGTTCAAAAAATTCGGATTGCCTCTTCCCGCGTTGATATAGTTGCAGCCTGGACCACAATCCTTTTGTGCCAATTCTATGAGCAGATTCTTGATCTCGAAGGGACTTTCTTCAGCCAGCTTTTCCCAATCGAAGTCCACGGCAGCTTCCGCCTCGGTAGCGGAAAGCCCCAACATGTTTCCAGCCACGGAAATGCTTAGGCCAAAAACTGCTGCCATACGCAGAAAA
>Ga0207831_100424_pt1 | contig 15099 bp, 12 predicted proteins | sample TtanPargueraPR_7_FD_187741 | JGI IMG/M metagenome (GOLD analysis project Ga0207831, IMG submission 187741) | Aerobic enrichment media microbial communities from Bioluminiscent Bay, La Parguera, Puerto Rico - Tt and M1 (2) (SPAdes) | ecosystem: Environmental > Aquatic > Marine > Unclassified ... | reverse complement strand
GACGTGGAGGATCGGCATACAAGATCCCCGAGACGCAGGCCTGCTAGGCGTTATCAACGTTGCAAACGTCGGCGTTTGTGGCTCGGGGGATTATTATCAATACTCAATGGTTAACCAGAATGGCACGACAAAACGTAAGCACCATATTTTAGACCCTGCACAGTTGGACTCGGCAGACAAAAGTATTGCAGTTACTGTCGTTGCTCCCTATGCGGAATTGGCAGATGCTCTAGCGACAACACTTTTCATACTCGGCCCCAAAAAAGGGAAAATTCTTTTGCAAAGCTATAAACAATGTTCAGCATTATGGGTTTTACCTGATAAAACTATCGTCACGAGTAAAACTTTCCCCCAAATCATAAAAACAACGTCAAATACACTTTGACGTTGAGAATGAATTTCGCTATCAACAAAGAAGACTGACGACTCGATCCTCAGTCACACTCTCTACAGAAGGGCCGAATTGGTCGGCCCTTCTTTCAACTTCTCCCCAAAAAAACATAAAATCACATCAGACCTCTCAAGCTGTAAATAAACAATAAATGAAAAAATATTCCTTTAAATATCGCTAATACAAGGAGGCCTAAGATGGAAAGAGTTAATAGATTCGGGACGACAAGTGACATGATTATTCAGGAAATACAGGAGGGAGAAGCCTCATATTTGCTCGCCATTGATTCTAACGGATTATACTTAACGACTCCGGATCGAGTCGATACCAAACTTGCAGACCTCAACAGATATGCCGTGAACAGAAGTTCGTTTTGGAATCGGCTCGAAAAGCTTGGATTTTCCCCTGAAGAATTATTTGAGGAGCACAAAAATAAGATCCAAGTCATTTCTCAAAGCACCAAAAAAATCAACCCACTCAAGGCTTCCAAGCGTGGCATGTAAAGCACCAAAAAAGGCCCCGGGAAACCGGGGCCTTTTTTGGTGCTTTTGCCAAGGCTGAAACAGATTAAACCATTCCATTTTTCGCAGATTCCCAAGCTTCCAAAATACGAGCTTCAGTGTAGGCAACCAATTCTGCCTCATTCGTCGACACATCAAAACAACGCGCATCCTCTCCAGCCAAGCCTTCTGGAACCCAATCACCCAATTCATCAGGGTCACTAACTTGATCATCATAAAAGCAAACAGAAAGCCAGCGCTCGGCAGGATCATCGTCGACAACATCCACCATGACGAAAAGATCCCGGTCATGTTCGGGACATGCACCACGCAGGGAAAAACTAACCCCTGGACGACTTTTGAAGGAAAGTTCTGCTCCGGCGCAAGACTCCAACGCAGATTTAAATTTTTCAAAAACCGGCTTGACCGCATTGGGGTCTTGGGTCCAATTGTTCAACAATTCATTCAATTCATTCATTACAATCACACTCCATTCCGTATTGAACCGAACATCCGCTTACTCTTTAACTGCTCCATACAAAGCAAAAAATACTGGTAAGAAGAAAAAATGACAACCTCCGAAAAGAATTAAACATAACGATACATCACCATAAAATGGCAAAAACTGGCGACCATAACAACAACATGGAATATTTCATGAAAACCGAAAAAATCTGGAAAAGGATTTGGCCGTTTTAGTGCATAGATAACCGCACCGAGACTATAAAGTACACCTCCTACGACGAGCCAAATCAAGGCCCCTGTCGGCAGGGCGACCACTAAAGGATACACTGCCACCAAAACCATCCATCCCATTCCCAAAAAGATGCCAGTGGAAAGCCACCGAGGCGCATTCAACCAAAATATCTTGAAAAAAATGCCGACAACAGCGAGCCCCCATGCACAACCAAACAGGGACCAGCCCCACCCTCCCCTCAAAGGGATAAGACAAATCGGCGTATAAGTTGCTGCAATATAGAGAAAAATCATAGAATGATCTACACGGCGTAGTATACGGACCCCTTTTTCAGAAAGCGGAAGCCAATGATAAAGAGTGCTTGCCGTGTATAAAAGAACCATTGCACCGCCAAAGATGGAAAACGTGACGATATGCCACGGAAGAATGGGCGATACTGAACGAAGCACCAAAAGCACTGTCCCAAACACGGCAAGCAAAGCACCGATACAGTGAGTCAGTCCACTCATAGGGTCTCGCAAGCCATTAAATGACATAAACACTCCTTGCAGGATCATTGCATGCTATGCCTTTCACCGATACCAGACAAGAGATTAACAGAGGTGTTCCAGTCAGAAAGGCTCTATTTGATTATTCCTGCCTTTGCCTGCTCCAACAAAGTATCAGCAATGGCTTGGTATCTTGTTCCATGCACGGAAGGAAGGTATTCGTCCGAAAGCAATGCCCAAATGAGCCGGGTAATGTTCAGGGGTGCAACATTTGTAAAATGGTTTTTTCTTTCAGCCAGCCGACGATGCAATTCTTCACCGAACGCAGCGCTTCCGGTAAGGTCAAAAATGACATCCACTCCAACATTCAGTTCAAGAAGCTCATCCAAAGTCGCTATGGAGATTCCGCTCTGTCTGGCGAGCTCCTTCCCCTCTGTTTCATTCTTTTCGACCACGCACACAAGCTTAAGATTGTAACTCTCATCGGCGGCAAGAATCCCTTTCAGAAAAGAAGTACCTATTCGTCCCAATCCGATAATGGCAATATTATGATCGTCCATTTGCCCCTCTCATTAATAAAATATATCACTGCATACACAAAACGTTATGCTAGGTAAATGATAGGTCGCATATTGTCTTGCACAAAATATTGACACTTGCGCAACGTTCTGTAGAAAACACCCAAAAGGAGGTGCGCCATTAATCTTCAAGATAGTATTTCCCGAGCCGCCAAAATGTCACGGGAACAAGACAAGGACATGGTTGTAGGTAAAAATGAAGCACAGGAGTGGGTAATCATGCCTATTGATGACAGTGCCTCGGATCTGCTGGCAACAAGTGTCATGGTCAATGATAAAGGACTGAAATACCCGGAAGACCACGAACTCGTGACAAAATTGATAGCCTCTCAGTAAATTCACCAAGTTCGATTGTCTGCCGGGACAAAAAAGAACTCAACCCGTCTGTTCCCCTCAATATTTTTCTCGGAATTGCTTGGAAAAAGAGGCTTTGCGTTGGCATATCCAACGGCCTTCAGACGATGAGAGTCGACTTTGGAATGCGAAATGATCCAGCGCAGACAAGCTGCGGCGCGCGCAGCAGACAGTTCCCACTCTGAATGATAAACACTCTGACTAAGATCTTCAGAATCCGTATGCCCCCGGATAATAAGATTCATGTCAGAATGTTGCAGAGCCTCGATAACCCCACGAAGAACCGGCTCAACCAAGGGTTTGACCACCGCCTCTCCGGAATGGAACAGGGCCTTCCCCCTAATACGAAACATGACTCCTGATTTTTCCATGCTAACTCTGGCTATTCTTTTGAGATCCCTTGCATGTATATAATCTTTAAGTCGTTCCCCAACTTCAACCATCTCCCTGTTTTTCACCTTTCTGTCTTCAAACTTGAACCGAGTTTCGGCATAGGCAGCAGATGTCGCAGAGCTGTCTTCCTTCTGCACTCCCAGAGCTTCGGAAACCGATCCCATCAATATCTTGAAATTGTTAATATCCTGAGTGGTAAAAGACAACAGCAAAACAAAAAAACACAACAACAATGTAACCATATCCGCAAATGTGGCCATCCACGGAGGAATCCCTTCTTCATCCGCAGGAGCATCCTGTCCTTTCTTACGCGGCGGGGGAAGTTCCTGTGGCTGTTTTGTATCGTTAGGTGCCATATTGTTGCTCCACCTTTTCTACCAAGCGTCCCGTTGCGGCATATGAAGATAAAACTCCACACGCTGATTCTTGTATCGATTTTCAGGAGAATCATTGGGCACGATGGGGCGCGTATCCGCATACCCAACTGCTTTTGCTCTGTTGATGGGGAAATCTCCTTTTTTCAAAATGTAATTAAGCGCAACAGCAGCCCTGGCAGCAGAAAGCTCCCAGTTGGAAGGAAAGGCTTTGGTATGCACGGGCGTATCATCACTATGCCCACGAACAACAAGGTTCAACTCGTAATCCTTGAGGACCTTCACAATCTTATCGAGGATTTTAACAGCGCCAGGTTTGAGCCGGGCTGAGTTATGCCCAAACAGCAACCTAGCACTCGTATTAAAAATAACTCCATCTCTATCAGCAGTCACTCCAGAACCTTCAAAAATTTCGGCTTCCTCTTTTTCAAAAAGAGACTTGATACGCATGATGACGCCGAGAAAAACCCGCTGTTCTTGGGAAATCTTGGAAACAGCTTTTTCCGCCTCCTTGCTGGTATTAAGCAAGGCCATATCTTCCGATTTTGCACGAATCTCACGAACACCGAAAGCCCCCTGAATGGAACCAAGGGCATCACGGAATTTCTCGACATTCTGATTGGCAAAAGAAAGAAGCAATACAAAAAAGCACAACAAAAGAGTGACCATATCGGCAAAAGTCGCCATCCATGGTGGTAGCCCTTCTTCCGGAGGGGGAGGAGCCGGCTCCTTTTTCTCTATGACTTCTTCCACATCCTTGGCCATACGGACTCCTATCAGGAATTTTCACGCAAAGCAGGCGAAAGGAATGCTTCAAGCTTGTCTTTGACTACAGAGGGATGCTCACCACGCTGCACCGAGGCTACTCCCTCAATCATGATCTGCATGAAAAGAGAATCTTCCTCGGAACGCTCCTCCAACTTTTTGGCTATGGGAATAAATACAATGTTAGCCATGACCGCTCCATAAAAAGTGGTCAACAACGCAACGGCCATGGCTGGGCCAATAGAAGAAGGATCTTCAAGGTTCTGCAACATATTGACCAGACCTATCAGGGTACCAATCATTCCCATGGCAGGCGCAAGCATTCCCATTCCCTTAAAGACCCCCTGCCCTTGGCGGTGTCTTTGCTTCATAAAATCAAGTTCGATTTCCATAATGGAACGTACAAGGGCTTCACTAGAACCATCCGCAACCAGCATTACGCCCTTTTTAAGGTATTGATCTTCAATGGGAACCTTTTCCAGTGCAACAAGGCTTTCCTTTCTGGCCGTTTCTGCCAGTCCGGTTATTGTCCGAATAATTTGCGCGGGATCCTGTGATTTGAAAAAAATGGACTTCATGGCCACTTTGATAGTGCCGATAATAGTCTTGAGCGGAAACATCACGAACGTTGCAGCGAAAGTGCCACCCAAAACAACGACAACCGAAGGAATATCGAGAAAACCTCCCGCATTGCCGCCCATAATAATGGTCGTGATAATGAGGCCAAATCCGCCAATAAGTCCAATTACAGTTGCTATATCCATCTGATATTCACTTCATGGTTTGCGAGGGTGCAACTCTGACTTCACGGTCTTCATAGAAGAAAACAACATCCTCGTAATAGTCGTCCACTTTCAAATAAGCATTACCAATACTGATTTCCACGCCGGGTTTCACCACTCCAGGCACAAGAATTTTGCACTCCCCAAGCCTTTCGGTTCTTGATATGGTTTGCCATAATTTTGCCTTGCGTTCCCGAGTCTCTTGCAAGTCTTTTCGAGTAGTAATCAACCTCGGTTCATATTCCTTGGCAGGGAAGCCCCCTTTTGCTACCTGCGCTTCGGCATAGTGCAATTGCTCCCAAAGTTCTGAAATTCGTTGGTCTATCAAGGCACTTTTAAACAAAAGCTGCGGATCATAACCCAAAGTAATGGTAAGATCAGCCCCCATACCACCGCCAAGCTGCTCCCCGACATAAACATAGTTATGAGCACAAACGTCGCAGCCGATCAGCCGATCTCCCACAGCCAGCCGTTTCCCCGCAAAAACCCTACTGTGCAACAAAGAATTTTTAATTAAAACATTTCCCTTGGCGGTGAGCGTCGCATATTCGCAAAAGGCAAGCCGGATATCCCCACCAGCTTCAAGAAGGGCCTGTCCTTCTCCCTTCACACCAGAACGACAGGATAAATTTTCACGAGCTTTTACATGAGCGCCCTGAATATGTCCTCCGACATCTATAGTACGCGCTGATAAGGAAAAGCCAGTACCAACTGTTCCAAATACGTTAAGATCACTAACGAAATCTATATTACCGGTAGAGAAATCGACGTCGTGTCGAACATTGAGCGTTTTTCGTACGCAGATCAAGCCCTCTTCATATAAAACAAAACCATCACGGGCTGCATATAATCGATTCGGTTCACTCTCTCGAAATCCAGTCCCGCGGCCAGCGGGGAATTTCTTTTCTTCGAAAACAAACCGTGAATTGATGTTTTTACGCAACTCATCATCAAGCACCTCAAATTCAGCCAGCAATTGACCGGTCGTAACATTCTGTACGTAGTTCAATTCGTAATGATCCACACTGCCGTCATCCATCTTCTGGGGGGCAAGACGAGTATAATCAAAGTCAGGATCAAAATGGTGTTTGAGGTAATAAGCCATGGAGTGCATATCCAGCCTTTGAAGTTTCCCTACCAAAAATCAAAAAAATAGATGATCAAAGAGAAAAAATCGCCAACGATTAAGAACTATTGCAATTGGATGAAACAGTCAATCCAAGTATAATCTGATTATGACTGCTACCCCCCAAAAAAAAGACCGGGAATTCCCGGTCTTTTTTTTTAAATGTCACTTAAAATTAAGAATTCTCTTCTGGATAGAATAAAGGGCATGAACTGCCAACCTCAATACGCACAAGAGGAGGTTCCGCAAGCCATACTTTTTTTGATGTTAACAACGATTCTCGGGCAAAAAAGGAATCAAGGACAAGCACACATCCGAGGGCCACAACCGCCATAACCAAAATCATCCGCACGCTGCAGTATCTCCTTATGGCAAAAAATTCCATCCAGCGATACAAGCAACAAATATTCCAAATCCTCCCATGACAAATTCCCATGATTGGAAACAATTTGCCAGATTCATCAATTTGGCCCATACTAATTAAGTACGGCAATTGTCCATAAACAAAGAACATATAATACAAGATATTATAAAATGACTAAAACTTTTCTAGCATTATTCACGTTTATAATCTTGGCATTTGGGACCATCGCACAGGCACAGGATTTATCCTTGCCGCATGCAGGCAACGCGTACTCCGCTTCACTCGATGAAAGTGCCCAGTTGGCAAACAAAGCGTTGCCCCTTATTGCAGCAATTACAGGGGTGAATAATCAGGCAGCAAAGCTGGGCAAAACTCCGAAGACCTATCTCTCTGCCAAAGACTTTAAGATTTATCGAGACAAGCAGGTAGAACTGAACCAGTTATTTGCTATGCAAAAAACTGAAAATGCCCTCACAAAAGATATCCTTACCTTGGATAAATTATATCAAGCGGTAATGTTCTACCACAATGCACGCTCCAAGTACGTCCAAAATAGAGGGACGGAAAAGGGTTTTGAAAAATGGTTTAAAGCACAGAAAATGAATCAGGAAATGAAAAATACGATGGAGTTGCTCTCCAAAATCCGCCTTCAAATTCAGAGAACCCCTATTCAATAAAAAAAGGAATTGCTCCACTTCAAGTGGTGGAAGCATACCCTCCCTATCCTCTACAGGACAAAAAAACGGCTCCATCAGAAAAGATGGAGCCGTTTTTCATTTCATGATTTATCGGTAAAAAACTACCAAACCTTTGCTCGTTGTTTTTCCAAAGCAACAGTCTGCTCTTCAAAAGAAGCAAAACCGGCATGGTGCAAAGCATCCTCAACGGTATGCCCCCAATCCCAGCAGGCATAAATTACCGGTTTATGGAATACGCTACGGAATTGCTCCAATTCTCCACGATAAAAGTCTTCTTTGGGAGTTTCAATATGGTCTCGCAGTTGCTCGCTAAAACGATCAAGCTCGCCTTCATACCACTCCATGAAGTCATCAGCAGATTTGTAACGTTTCAGAATATGGCTATAGCCTTTCTCTTCCAGCAAGACCTTGAGACGAGCCATATGCTGTTCCTGTAGCCATTCCCCCAACTTGCTGGTGGGAATATTCTCGTTCTCAACTGCGGCCATATCGACCTTGGTTTGCGGATACGTATCAGGAACAACCGAAGCTGAAACGATGCCAGCAATAGCAACCAGGCCACGCAGTATCACACTGTTGGAAACGCCCTGTCCGCAGAAACCGACTTTCTTGCCATACTTCTGACCAGCAAAAATTGCCGAAAGAATGGTCCAAACAACGGCAGGATCTTCCTCGTCATAGATGTGCTGCAGGCTTGAATTATCACGGTCCGTGGCCAACACCATCTGCGTCATATCGTTGGAGCCAATGGAGAAGCCGTCCACTTCCTTGAGGAACTCCTTGCACAAAATGGCATTACTCGGAATCTCCGCCATAAGGATGATTTTGAGACCATCCTTGCCGGACTCAAGGTTATGTACCTGCCGCAGATAACGCTTCATGCTGCGGGCTTCTTCCAAGTTTCTCACAAACGGGAACATGATGGACAGATTCTTGCCACCGTAAATACCACGGGCGAGCTTGAACGCTTCCAGTTCCCAGTCATGAATATTACGGGAAACACCACGATATCCCATCATGGGGTTGTCCTCATAGGCTTCAAAAAGGACACCGCCAAGCAGGTTGCGATACTCGTTGGATTTGAAATCGGTAGTACGGTAAATAATTTCACTTCCGTAGAAAGCCATTGCAAAAAGGGCAAGCCCCTGGGAAAGCGTCTGGATATAATTTTCCTTACCAGTACGATACCCTCTGGACTCGAGAAGAGTCTTAATACGTTTGGGCAAGGTACGGACTTCATCCATCTCCGACTTCAGTCCCATTTTGACTGCAACTTCTTCCCGCAGTTCGCGAACCTTATTGAAATAACCGATAACCTGAGGATTATCCTTGAGTTCACGAACAATTTGGACCACATCGTCTTTGTGGTCCCGCCAGACTTTCCACTCTTCTGAACGAGGAGAAGGCTCTCCCTCCAACAAATCATGATAGCCATAAATCACAGCGACATGATCTTCCAAATTCACGGATGTCTTGAGTACATCAAGACGTTCTGTTGCCAAGGTAATCTTTTCGTCCAACTTTTTGTCCAGCTCGCGAAGGCGGCGCTGGATGGCAAGCACTTCGTCAGTACCCCGGGCTCCATCCTGATCAGCCAAAGCATCCATCCGCCTTGTCAACCCCGTAACCTGCCCCACGTATTCGCGAAGCTTAAGCGGCAGGGAAACCAACCCGGAAGCCAGTTGATCCTTCATGACCTTGGTCAAGCGAGACTCCATCTCCAACAATTTCTTGTTGACGATGCCATCAAGCGTATCCTTGTCATATGCTTCAAGCGCCATGGGATGGACACCAATATTTCCGAGCATGAATTCGGCACGCAACAGGCCAACCTCGAAATCCGGGACATTGCGCAACCGGGAGAGAAACAAGGACTGTCCCACATCGGCAAGAATCAACCCGACCTTGGTCTTAGTGGCCGGAAGCTTGCTTACATCGATTTCGCCCCCAACTTCAACGAGAGGCAATTTGCCACGGTATACCTTTCCGCGAGAGCCATCGACTGTAACTTCCTGATTGTCCAAAGCACGAAGCACTTCAGGACGCTGAATACCTATGACTGCAGGGATTCCCAGTTCACGGGAAGTGATGGCGGCGTGACTGGTGTCACCTCCCACATCCGCCATAATGGCCGAGGCAATACGCATTCCCGGCACCATATCCGGATCTGTACGCTCGGCAGCCAAAATATCGCCCTTGTTAACCTTGTTGAGCTCAAGAGCGGAGCGCAAGAATTTAACAGTACCTTGGCCTGCACCACGGGAAGCCCCATTTCCTTCAAGGATGACTTCTGCTTGCTCGGCAGCGTTCTTCTCCACTTCAAGACGACGCATGAAAATAGTGTAGGGATGCTGCTCAAATTCTTCATTCCAGCGAGTTTCCGGACGAGCTTGAACGAACCAGAGTCTGGACGATTTGTCGATACAGAACTCGGTGTCCATTATCATGCCGCCATATGCTTGGGATATGGCACGCACCCCCTTGGCAACGTCTTCGGCCTGAGCAATGGACAACGCCCAACGATAAACTTCATTTTCAGCAACCCGTACGCTATGCGTCCCGGAACCGTCGTCCTTGTAGACTATTTTCTTATCCTTACATCCCATGTAGCGGATGACGACTTCCTTGGCAGTCTCACGCTGGAAAACATAATATTTATCAGGGGTAACCATACCGCCAACAACGGCCTCTCCCAGCCCATAACTGGCATCAATGGAAACAAGATCATTCCGATCCGTTCCCCGACAACCTGTGGCTGTATCTGCACTAAATGCGGTTCCGGAAATAACAGGATTGATCATGCGCATTATGCATACGGAAAGCGAAGTGTGCTCAATAGCCCATTCCTGCTTCGCCTGTTCGGCTATGGTGTCGTCTCCGGTTTGCTCAGCCAGCATAATAGCATCCAAAATGGCTTCACGGCGGTAGGTCATGGAGCGCAGGTTATATGCAGAGGCACAATCCCAATGGTAGGCTTCCAAACAGGTGTCCTCGCCCACAATGTTGAGATATGTATCCTGCAACCCTGCAAAGGCTTTTTTACGACTATCTTCACCTGCGGCGGAAGATCGTACGGCAACAGGTTCATCGTCCAGCCCAGCTTCTTTGCAGATAGCACGATAGGCACTTTTGACAGCTTCGCTTACGGATTTAGGCACTTCAATAGACAGAATTGCTGTCTGCACCAACACAGAGCGCTTGCGCAACTGGTCAATGCCTTCAGGAGAAGTTGCAAACCCCTCCACAACGTTATTGACAAACGTGCGCAGTTTAATGGGAGTACCGCTAGTATTCTGAGATTCAGCCTTTGCCTTGCGCCCAAGCTTGCGAACAAACTTTTGCAAAAATTCTGAATCGCTGTTTATTTCCTCAGAATTCCAATCGATGGAATTGTATTCCTTATCCACGATGGAACGAATGAGAGAGGCATGTACCTTGGTTTCATCGAGAAGGATATGAAAAGCAATGGAAGAAATTGCACGAAATTCCGGGGCACGGATATTCTCGACCTGGCTGATAATGGCGGTATTATAATTTTTTCCGCCCACGAGGAGCTCCGCCTCCTCGCCGATCTTTACAATCTCAGCCCCATTAAGAACCAATTTCTTTTTGAGACTCTCAGCATTCGCCCCGGCACCTGTCTTTTTCGGTGCAGCCTTTTTTTTCGGCGTGGGCTTCTGGGTCTTAGCCATGCTTTCCTCCTGATCAAGTGAATCTACAAGAGCAACCATAAACGGGAACACTCTCCACATTAACCACTTGTTTTAACAGACAAATAAGACAAACTACGTAACAAAATAAAACGACATCATCCTATTACAGCCTGTCAGCGTATTTCGTCAATTACTGACAGTAACAAATAATCAGATCTTCCCCCGGCATGTATTACAACAGCTTTTGACCACATGACGGACAAAAATTGCAATCCTGCGTAGGAACCGCCTCCTTACAAGTAGGACAGGTTTCCGCAGGCGGTCCAAGCTCAACAAGCAACTCTCCCTCAGTTACCGGAACCATACGCTTGTCTTCCTGAAAATTAGCAGACTTCAGCACTCGGCGCACAATACCATCTACGGGAGCATAAATGGCCTTTTCCTGCTTCATAACAGAGACGTTAAATATCTCCTCACCAGCTTTGACCGAATCTCCGGGACGTACATGCATTACCCACAAATCCCCGTTGCAGGGAGAACCAACGTGAAAATCATTAGTGCTGTCAGCCATTTCAATGGCATCCTTTGCGGAAGCCAAGGGCTCGCTCACCTTGACCTGATGGCTGACAATCTCGGAGTCGAGAATATAGCGGACAATTGACATCCCGTTTTCGTCCGGTTCGGAAACATCCAGTACTCGCATCACGTGCGGCTTCTTGCAGTCGCCTTGGAAATGAAGCACTTCGCCCTTTTCCAAACCTTCAAACCAGACATCAAGAGGCACATTGTTGCAATTACCGAACTTATCACAAAACTCGATTGTTTTAATGGCATCACCCGGGTGATTCAAATACATGATCAATTCCTGCTCGGAAGGATGGCGGCCAAGACGTTCCTGAAGAGCTCTCTCCTCCGCCTTGACGTCAACATCCTCCAAAGTGAGCAAAGGAGAGTCTTCTGTTCTCTCGTTGATAGCCCTTTCCCAATTCTTGCCGAAAGCAGACTGATACACCCAATCGGCGGGGAAACCGAGCGGCAACTTTCCATATTTACCCAACAAAAGCTGACGGAAAGCATCATTTGAATCACGATAAAGATCCAAACGGGCCTTATGCTCATATGAGGTCAAATCACACTCGTCACACAAAGTTACTATATCAAGGATATTCAGCAACCGGCGAACTTCAACTTCGCCACCACGTTTGTATGCACCCGTAACCGCCAAAAATGCCGTGTTCCATGTAATCTGAGACCCTGGAGTAACATCATGGTAGCGAACAATCTTGCGAGTACCTTCAAGGAACTTGAGCATGTAAGGCAAAAGCTTAATATACCCCTGCTTCATGGCACCTTCCTGCGAGGAAGAAGTTGCCCCTCCAGGCATGCCATGCTTGACAACATCGTGATCAATACCTTGAAAATACGGTGCGGTATAACGATCATAGTAAGGCATGATCTGCTTAAGCACAAAATTGCAGCTACGGATCATATCCTTGTTCAGACTTGTTCTGAGCCCCATTTCATCTTCAATGTATGCAGCGGTAGACAACACTTCCCCCTGCCCATACCAACGAACGGCCGAACCAATGGCCACGTCAACGATATGAGCGCCGGCCTCGGCTGCAGCCCCCATTGTCGGAACAAACAGCCCATCCGTGTAGTGGCGATGGGAGTGAATGACCAACTCGGGATAGCGTTCACGGATACGGGATATAAGCTCCCGCATGAATCGAGGCGGGCACACACCGGCCATATCCTTCAGGCCGAGAATGATCATACGCTCGGCCTTGCGGGTACCAACGCCAGCAACGTTCGCACACATGGAAACAATATCGTCCGTCACGGCAAGATAACGATCAACATCGAATCCCTTGGCCCACGACAGGGAAATAGCTGGTTCAAAAATATTTTTGTCCGAATGTAATGCAACCTCGGCGAACGGACGCATATTTTCAATATGATTGAGAAAGTCAAAACAACGAATGACGTCGTAATGTTCATTGATCATTTCGCCCGTCAAACGCATAACATTCTTGGGTTGCGGCTTGTATCCCAACACGTTGGTTGAACGAATCAAAATCTGCTTCAACGTATGGGGAGCAAATTGATTCCATTTCTTGGCCTCGGTGAACGGATAGGTCATGTTGGCCAGCATTGCCACATGGAAGTGCGCACCTCCGCCATTTTCCAAAGAAAAGAACCCACAACGGTCAAGATACGGTCCGATAAGCTTGTCTTCGGCCAGACGAAAACGATTACCGCTGTTGGACTGTGTAATATCCCTCGTGGTGGTGTCCGTCATATGGACGACACCCTTTTCGCGATCTGCCCGCAACGTGTCGAGGATGGAATCACGAGTCATTCCACGTACAATACTTGCCTCGTGGTCATTTTTCTCCAGATCCGGCAACACTGGCTCAAAACGACCTATGCGACGATCGTCACGGCCACGATACTCACCAAGCTGGATATAAGGATTATATCCTTTGGCGGAAATTTCAGCGATCAGACGAGTCAATCGCAAAGAATCCGGCTCACGATCCGAATAGTCCATCAATTCGTTACGATGCTTGCGCACGAAATTGGTATCGTATTCAGCTTCCACGAATTTGGAGTGCCTGATGATTTGGCGGTGGAAAGGAATTGTGGTCTTTACCCCGCTGATCATGTACTCCCGCAGTGCTCTCTCCGTTAAAGAGACGATCTTTTTCCAAGAGTTACCATATGTAATCAGCAGTGCGGCTGCAGAGTCATAGTTGGACGGGAATCTGTATCCATCGCAAATACAAGAGTCGATACGCACACCCTGACCGCCCGGAGATACATACCGGGAAATTCGTCCAGCGTTGGGAGAAAAATCCTTTTGCGGATCTTCACAGTTGATTCGACACTGCATAGCCCATTGGTATGGCTTGGTATTCTCCTCGTTAAAACGAAGCTCCGAGCCAAAGGCTGTAGCAATCTGCTCCTCAACAAGGTCAATTCCGTAACGGCATTCAGTGATACCATGCTCCACCTGTAAACGCGTGTTGACTTCTATCAGATAAGGTGTGCCGTCACGGTCAACAAGAAATTCGACAGTTGCAAGCGAATGATACCCCACAGCCGATACCAGGCGCTTGGAATATTCCTTCAACTTCTCCCGCAACTGGGGAGTATACCCAGGCCAAGGAGAAGGGGTTATTTCGATAAGCTTTTGGTGGTTACGCTGAACAGTGCAGTCACGTTCATCAAAACAGAAAACATTGCCAAACTTATCCGCAATGACTTGGATTTCAATGTGACGAATGGAAGTGAGCAACTTTTCGACATATAACCGGGGGTTGCCGAAAGAGGCCTGTGCCAAAGCTGAAGCCTTTGAAAAAGCAGATTCCAGCTCGGACTCTTCATAAACTTCATAAATACCACGGCCACCGCCACCACCCTCGGCCTTGAGCATAATCGGGAAACCGATTTCTTTGGCCAACGCGCGAGCCTCAGGGATGGAAACAGCCCCTTCTGACCCGGGTACCACCGGTACGCCTTGCTCTTGAGCCAATTTACGTACAGCAACCTTGTTACCAAGAATGCGCATAGGCTCCTGTCGAGGACCAATAAAAATAATGCCGGCCTCTTCGCAGCGTTTGGGGAACGTGTCGTCTTCCGCCCCAAAACCCCATCCGGGATGTATGGCTACGATATCACGAGCCTTGGCCTCTCGAATGACTCTGTCCAAATCCAAATAGGCGCGAGGGTCGGCCCCCAGCATGAGCAGCTCATTCGCACCGGAAGACGCAGGGGAGGTTTTATCAACATCCGTTGCGGTCATGACGGCAACGGCATTGAACATCTCGGTGATGGAACGACAGATACGACGAGCAGGTATTCCCCTGTTCGCAACGAGAATTCTCTTTCCCTTAATTTCTTCAAGCACTTGATCAAAAGACTTGGACTTCA
>Ga0207831_100419_pt1 | contig 15236 bp, 13 predicted proteins | sample TtanPargueraPR_7_FD_187741 | JGI IMG/M metagenome (GOLD analysis project Ga0207831, IMG submission 187741) | Aerobic enrichment media microbial communities from Bioluminiscent Bay, La Parguera, Puerto Rico - Tt and M1 (2) (SPAdes) | ecosystem: Environmental > Aquatic > Marine > Unclassified ... | reverse complement strand
AAAGCCACTGGAGGAACTCTACGCTTCCTTGCCCGGCACCGAACAGAACCAGACGTTCCCCCTGCTCAAAAACGGGAAGACGATCCTCGTCAATCCAATCAAAAGGCATGATTACTGCCAACTTTTTTGAAAATCGGCAGATTCCACAAGTTTGAATCTGCGCTCACGCAGGGCAGCGGCAACAGACGAGCAGTCCTCACCGGCAATGCGGAAAACAAGCAACCGCCGATCCCCGGAAAGGAACGTTGACGCGGAGATAATGGAAAACTTCATATTGGCAATAATTCCAGCTGCTTCATACAGCATACCGGGACGATCTTCCACTTCCACAGCTACACGGCATCCGCCTTCGCGATAGCCCATGCCTTCCACCAGAACGTCCAGCATAACACTGCGGTTGATATAGCCGATAAGCGTATCGTTCCTGTCCACTACGGCAAGACCGGCCAGATTCATCTCATGCATCATGTCGGCAGCGGCTTCGATCTCGGTTTCCGGGGAAATCTTCTTGATGTCCGTGCGCAATATCTCGGCAATGGTCAGCCTGCTCATGAGAAAACTTATCTCATGCTTTTCCAGCGAAGTAATCATGCTCGGCAATGCGCCGGTGATGTCCTCCTTGCGCACGTAGCCGACAAGGTCATCGCCGTCTTCCACCAGCAGCATCCAGAGTTTGCTTTCATCCAGAATCTTTTGGGCGTCTTTGACCAGAGTCTGTGGGGTGACAGTTTCGAAATCGCGCAGCATTTTCAATCCAACGAACATCCGGTTCCTCCTCGGTCACACAGCATGACGATAGGGAAAATCAAAAAATGTACGCCCGGGAACCCATTCCCGAGCGAACGCGCATCAAACTATTGCCCTGTTCAATCAGGGACGCAAAAGGAAGTCAAGGGAATGAGGGTTCTATCCCGATATGAGGTGAGGCTTCCACACCATGAAAACCTTCAATACGAAATCCCTGCTCCCGCCGATCCGTGGAGACATTGCCCTTCTTATATCCCATCCATACAGTGCCGGAATCTCCAGCGTGCGCCGCCATGTACTCACCTACCCGGTACCCGGCCTGATAATTTCCGTGGCGATGTACGACTCCACGTATTCGGAAGAAGAAGGAGAATCCATAATCACGATCTTGATGCCCTTTTTCGCGGCCTGTTCAATCTCCGGGTTCAGGGATCCGAAATCGGAAGGAGTAAGGACGATGGCGTCAACGCTGGATTCCTGTGTGCAGATATTCAGCAACCGACGCTGCACGGGAATATTGGTTTCGATACGCGGACCACGCCAAAACAGGCGAGCACCCAGACGGCCTGCAGCCTGTCGCGCACGTGCTCCATAGCCTGCCAGAAAAACGGCATGGTCGCTTTGGGAATAAAGGCTATGCGTACGGGATCGGCCAAAGCCGACCCAAAACAGAGAATAAAAAGGCAAACAGCCAGCAAGGAGGTCAACAGATGTTTGAACATATGCGGACCATAATACAGAAACGCCGGGCAGCCCGTTGTAACCCGCAGCCCGGCGTTATGGAATACGCCTCGCGGCTCAGAAAACCGATGCGGATGAAGAATACATGCGCCGCAGCATTTCCTGCGGCATTCCCGAATCCCAATGCCCGGTCAAACGGGCAACACCCCATGCGACCAGCAGTACGGCCACACACCCGGCGGCAACAAGCCATACAGGCAATTTGCGATGCCCTGCACTCAACGTCAGGCAATCGGGAACCGGGCATTTTTCCACGCACTCCGTGCAGCCGATACATTCCGGGGTTCCTACGGTTTCCCGCTCATGCACGGGAATTCCCATGGGGCAGGCTTTTGAGCACTTCTTGCAATCAACACACAGTTTCGGATCACGCCGGACACCCACAGGCGAAAAAAACGAAACCAGCCCCAGCAGCGCCCCATACGGACAGAGGAACCGACACCAAAAATTGCGCCAGACCACACAAAGCACGACCAAAGCGCCCAGAACACACAGCGCCACAGAGGACGGGTGCAGGAAAAAGTCGAGCATGCGGGCATCAGAGGTAATGTTGAACGGAGACTGCAAAAAACGCTCGGCAGCATACAGGCTCATGCTGAACACTGCCGTGTAGAGGAAAAATCCCAGCCCGAGATACTTGAGCACATGCAGGGGCCACGCCAGCCAACGGGGTGGTGTACGAGCCAATCCGATACGACGTCCCAGCCCTTCCAGCAAATTGGAAAGGAAACCCACGGGACAGAGATGTGAGCAAAAGCCTTTGCGGAAAAGCCAGCTCATGATCAACGCGGCTACGAGAATCACCAAACCGGCGGGGTGTACTGCATCCCATTTTCCGGTAAGCACCAGCCGTTTCAGAGCCAGCAACGCGCTGATGGGCAAGAAGGCTTCAACAGCAGGAGGGCGCGGCACAAAATCCGGGCTGGCACCACGTGCCCAGCTCACAAACCAGAAAAAAATCCAACCCACATAGAGGCAAAACAGGGCGACCACGGTTTGCACCGTGCGCCGAACCACAGTCTGTTTTTTAAAGGAACGACATTGTTTATTCATGGCTCGACAAAACAACAGCATGTTACTGTCTCTGTCAATGCCTGTTTATGGTCAGATTCTGCCATAAATGATGTTTTGAAAAGGCACATGCCGTGAGTTGAAAAGAATAAGGGGACGCTGTTAATTGGCAGCGTCCCCCCAATTGGGAATGGAGGCATGTCGGTTATGCCTTGAATTCAATTAGTGGTCGCAAGTATTTGCACCCGTCACCAACGTTCCGTCCAGATATTTCTTGACCACGGCTTCCGGAGCTTCGGAAGGAGCACCGGTGATCACGCGAACGCCGCGATCCGTAAACATGGACTGGGCTTTGGCACCCATGCCGCCGGCGATGACCAGATTGACCTTCTGGTCCGCACACCACGTGGGGATTACCCCCGGCTCGTGAGGCGGCGGCGTTTCAAAGTTGGTGGAAATAATGGACTTGAGTTCGGAATCCACATCCACAAGGGCGAACTGCTCGCAGTGGCCGAAGTGCATGCACAGCTTGCCCTGCACAACAGGAATGGCCACACGCACACGGCCGTTCTCGGAATTGACTTCCTCGACCTTGGGCATTTCCTTGTCTTCCTGCAGGGAATCGGAGAGTCCCAGAATGGGCTTGATAACCGCATTCATGGCCTGTGCCGTAGCAGAATCGTGATCCACCTTGACCAGAGGGAATCCTTCATCACCGGAACGGGCGACTTCCGGATCGATGGGAATACGGCCAAGGAACTTGGCTCCCATCTCCTTGGCAAGCTCTTCACCACCGCCGGAATTGAAAATATTATGAACCTTGCCGCAGTCGGGACAGGCAAAGCCGGACATGTTTTCTACAATGCCCAGCAGCGGGTTGCCCAGCTGGCGGACAAAGGAAACTGAGCGGCGCACGTCGTCTACGGCGACTCCCTGCGGCGTGGTCACGACAACGGCCTGAGCGTCGGAACCAAGGGTCTGCAAGGTGGAAAGCGGCTCGTCACCGGTACCCGGAGGGCAGTCCACGATGAGGTAGTCCAAATCGCCCCAGGCAACGTCCTGCACGAACTGCTTGATAAGGCCGATCTTGACCGGGCCGCGCCAGATCACAGCGTCTTCCTTGCTCGGCAGCATGAACCCCAAAGACATAACCCACAAGTTGCGGTTCCAGGAAATGGGTTCGATAACTTCGCTGCCGATATGCGGCTGTTGGCCTTCCAGGGAAAGAAGCCGGGGAATGCTCGGTCCGTGGACGTCCACATCGAGCAGACCGACACGTTTGCCCGCCTGGGCAAGAGCCACGGCAATATTGGTGGCGACAGTGGATTTACCGACGCCGCCCTTTCCGGACATGACCACAACCTTGTGCTTGATGCGTCCAAGGGTCTTCTTGAGCTTCAGATCCTCGGGATTTTCACCGCATCCGCCGCCGGAACATCCGCCACCCTGGGCGGATGAACAGCTACCGCATGAGTCACTCATGTTGATTCTCCTGATATTGAAATTCCGGCCGTGGCCGGTGTGTAACGGGAAATAATCACTCACAAGGGGTTGTCAAACCCCTTATGTCCATTACCAGTGGCCTTCCTTGTCCGGCCCCTGTGCTGCTTCCAGCATTCCGGCCTTGAAAGCGTCCACCGCTTCCTGCACTGTGCCTCCCTGCCCCAGATACAAGGCAATGCCGCCATGTTCCAATGCCTTGTAGGCCTTGGGACCGGCGTGGCCGGTAATCACGACCTTGGCTCCGGTCGCTGCCACGTTCTGCGCAGACTGGATGCCGGCGCCCTGCGGCAGGGTAAAATTCTGTTCATTATCAACGTATTCGAAATCGCCCGAGTCGGTTTCCATGATCACGAAACCGGCGGCACGCCCGAAACGAACATCCATGGGGCTGGAAAGTTCCGGCCCGGTACTGCTGATTGCTATCTTCATCATTTACCCCCGTTTGTTTTCTTTTTGAGTACGCCGCCCGCCCGGCAACCGGTTGCTTTCTGCAAGCCGGTTCCCCGGCGCCGTCCCAAACCTGTGCCGGAGCAGCAACGCCCCATTCCCGGCCGGGTTGCATCGCCACTCGCGGCACGGCACCCGGGCATGGCCAGAGTTTCAATGGAGCCTCGTTCAAAAGCGTCGAGCACTTCCTCAACGCTACCTCTGACCCACGGGCGGACGGCGATACCAGCATTAATAAGCTGACGTTCAGTGCGGCCGCACAATGCGCCGCAAACAAGAGTTGTTACCCCGCAGGCCAGTATGGCGGATGTCCTGTCCATTGGGTCCTTTGAGGGAAGGGATAGGTGACCTGCGGGGCAAATTCCGTCCTCGTTCACCTGATAGAAACGAAACTCGTCCGCGTTGTCGAACACGGAAGCGAGACGTTCTTCGTAACAGGCCAGGCAAACAAGTTGTTTATCATTCATAATTTTTTGCTCCGCTACGGGTTGTCGCAACGGACAAACCCGTTAAGCACACAACATGCCAAGAATATAAACCCAACAATAATAACTAGTTAAAAACAAAGCCGCACATTAAAAACGGCGCAAAGTTCGTCTTGGAAATTTATGGCGGCTTATTCTGCGCCCGTCTCCGCGCATCGTTGCAACATTCGGCGTAACGTGTCCTTCGAAATTCCCAATTCACGGCATGTTGCCATTTTGCGGCCCTCGTTACGCTCCAGAGCACGAAGCACTGCCCGGCACTTGATTTCCTCCAATGTCCCGCCCTGACCATCCGTCATGCTGTCGACGGCCTGTGAGGGCCGGATACTGTCCGGCAAATGCTCCAGCTGGATGAAACCGCTGGAACAGAGGATGAAGGAAAATTCGAGGATGTTTTCCAGTTCGCGGACATTGCCCGGAAAGTCGTGCCGCAACAACAAGGCCATGACGTCTTCGGACACGCCCTGTACGTCCTTGTCCTGTACGGCGTTGTATTCACGGATGAAATGATTGACCAGCAACGGAATGTCTTCCCGCCGGTCCCGAAGGGGAGGCAGACGCAAGGTGACCACGTTGAGCCGGTAATAGAGATCCTGCCGGAACGCTCCCTCCGCCACGAGTGTTTCCAGATCACGGTTGGTGGCTGCGACGATGCGCGCATCACAGGGAACCGGCTTGACTCCGCCCAAAGGTTCATAAATCTTTTCCTGCAACACGCGCAGCAATTTTACCTGCAATTTGGCAGGCAGGTCGCCGATTTCGTCCAGAAAAATTGTTCCGCCACGGGCCAGTTCAAAACGCCCCGGCTTGTCGCCCTTGGCGTCCGTAAAAGCCCCGGCCTTGTAGCCGAACAACTCGGATTCCAAAAGCGTATCGGGCAACGCGCCACAGTTCACTGCCACGAACGGCCCCTCCCGCCGGCCGCTCAGATTGTGCACCGCGCGGGCGAACAACTCCTTGCCGGTGCCGGATTCACCCAACAGCAGCACCGTGGCCTCGCTCCGGCTCACCTGCGGCAGGATGCGAAAAATCTTGTCCAGAGCTTCGCTGTGCCCCACGATATCCTCAAAACCGTACTGGTCTTCCACCTTGCGACGCATCAATTGCAACTCGGTCAGGTCACGGAACGTTTCCACGCCTCCCACAATTTCCCCGTCCGCATTACGCAACGGCGCGGCGGAAATGGACACCGGAACCTTGTGCCCATCCGGGCGCACGATAAAAATGGATTTGCCGGAAATCACCCCGGACGAGCCGATGCACTCCCGCAGGGCACACGAACCGTCACACAGACTGGAGTGAAATACGTCCCAGCACTTCTGACCAAGGGCTTCCTGAGCGGGAATGCCAGTGATCCGTTCCGCGGATTCGTTGAAATAGGTAATATTCCAATCCGTATCCACAGTGAACACGCCATCGGCAATGGAGGCCAGCACATCCTCGAACGGCAACTCTTTTGGAAACGACATGGGCGCAGCATACGCCCAAAATTCACGCATGAAAAGAGGATAAATAACACGAAAGCGGACTAATTATTCGCCCGACAAAAAAAAGCCCCGCACGGCAAACCGGGCGGGGCATGACGAAATGTTAAGTCGGAAAAATTATTTTTTTTCGGAGCGTTTTTCTCGCAACCACTTGTACCATGATTCAAGCCCGTCGCCGTTTCGGCAGGAAATGGGCATGACCTCGATATCCTTGTTCAAGGTCTTGGCATGGTTGGCCGCATTGTCGAGATTGAAATCGACATAGGGCAACAGGTCGACCTTGTTCAGCAACATCACGGCAGAGATATGGAACATGAGGGGATACTTTTCAGGCTTGTCGTCGCCCTCGGTCACGGAAAGAAGCGTGACCTTGTAATCTTCGCCCACGTCGAATTCGGCCGGACAGACAAGGTTGCCTACGTTTTCCACGAACAAAATGTCGATATTGTTCAAATCCATGGAACGAACCGCATCCAGCACCATGCCGGAGTCCAGATGGCAACCGCCCTCGGTGTTGACCTGTACGGCCTGCACACCTGTGGCGGCTACGCGCCGGGCGTCGTTGTCGGTTTGCAAATCGCCTTCCACCACGGCCATGCCGAACTCGTCCTTGAGGTCGGTCAGGGTGCGTTCCAGCAGGCTGGTCTTACCAGCACCCGGCGAACTCATGAGATTGAGACACAGAATGCCTTTTTCCCTGAAGAGGGCCTTCAGTTCCTCGGCAATCCGGTCGTTTGCTTCCAGCACATTTCTGACAATGGGAATTTCCATGCTCATCGCAGGCTCCTTATACCGCCCTACTCCTCGGCGGGTTCCACAAAATCAATATACAATTCCTTCCCCTCCAAAACATCGTGGCCTATGACCGTCTCGCACTGGGGGCATGGGGTATAGCGAATATCGTCCGGAAAAAACTCCTCGCCACATTTCCCGCACCGCAGCTTCAGGGGAATCTCGCTCAACTCCAGCACCGTATCCTCAAACTCGGTTCCCGGTACCAATGCGGTCCAACAGAATTCCATGGATTCGGACACCACCCCGGCCAATGCGCCGTTCTTGAGAACAACACGTTTGAGCCGCGAGATGTCGCGTTTGACCATTTCATCCTTGAGAATAGCCAGTATGCTTTGAACGATGGACATTTCATGCATAGGGAAATGGATTTACCGTAAATATGCGCCAGCGGCAACAGGCTTTCCGGCAAGGAGGCAATCAGGACGTTTTTGATCTGAAATCGCGCAAAGAAAAAACGGCGGCCCCGAAACCGGGACCGCCGCAGACTGATTTCAAACCGAAATGCTACAAACTGTAGCTAGCGAGCTATCATGTTCCGCAGCGAATCAACGCAGTTTTCGCAGTTGTGACCCATTTCGCTCAAACAATCGATAAAGTGAAGGATCTGGTAGATATCCTTGAAATCCATATCCGAATTGTAAATCTTGCTTTGCAGCCTGTTGGCGGACTTGCGGATAACCTCACGCTCGTGGCGGACCTTCCGGTAATTGTCCTTGGTACCGGAACGGTCCAGAGATTCGCCATGCACCAAAGCGATGGTGGATTTCAAAGCGGGGCCAAGCAATTCGGTGACATGACGCACACTGTCCAGCAGGTTGATGAGGTCCTTCTGGAACTCTTCCGGGATTGGCACGGGGCGCATGCCCAGCCAGTGCAGGGCATCCTGCGAGGCGTCAAGGACATTATCCTGAAACTTCGTATAGTTGAGGAACGTCCCCTTATCCACGGCCATGAACAGACCTCTGGGCAGATGGTTGCGGATATTCCGCTTGATCTTGTCCGCATGGTTTTCGATCGTATCGATCGTCTTGGTCAACTCCTCGAATTCCCGGCAAACGCCGCCGGAGACATAGCATTCCAACGATTCATCAATGGTCGCCACGCACTCGGAAATTTTATCATAATGCTCGATGAGGCTGTCCATGGGAGAACGTTTGGCGATCAATCCGAAAAAGGGAATCTTCAAAAACATGGTGTGGCTCCGTATATTTTTTTGCGCCTACAGGCACATCCATTTTAAAAGCTCAAAAATGACGATACTTGTCAAGGCCGCAATGGGGACGGTCAGCAGCCAGTAAATCACAATGCGGCCCAAAACGCGAAAATCGACAGCACTAAAACCGCGCGCAATGCCAACGCCGACTACCGCACCGACAGCGGCATGGGTCGTGGAAACCGGCAACCCGAGATTTGAGGCCACCAGAACCGTGCTGGCTGCACCGAAGTCCACGGCAAATCCGCGAGTGTTGGTCAGGGTGGTTATCTTGCTGCCCACCGTGCCCATGACCTTGTGCCCGAGAAGGGCAATACCCACGGCAATGCCTACGCCGCCAAGCACCAGCATGGAAAGCGGCACCTCGGCCTTGCCCAGCAGCACATGTTCCTTGGCGATCAGGTAAATGGCGGCCACAGGACCGATGGCATTGGCCACGTCGTTGGCTCCCTGGGAAAGCGCCACATAGCAGGAGGTGCCCACCTGCATCTTGCGAAAAACACGTTCGACACCTTCGGCGCCTTCTTCCACGTCCCTGACAACACGGCCAGCCCAGACACGGGCCAGCGCCCATGTACAGAGCGCGAGCACCAGCGCAATGCCGAGAGATATCGGCCAGGCCAGCCCCAGACTTTTCCCAATGGGTGTTTTATACAAAAAGGACAGCACAACCAACGACACGGTCAGGGCCACCCAAAACGGAGCCCAGCGCCGAGCCTGCTGAATGAAGTGCTTTTTATACAGAATGTAACGCCGGATATGCGAAAACACCGCGAACCCGATAGCGGCGGCGAAGAACGGCGAGATTACCCATGAAAGCACAATGCCGCCCATCTTGAGCCAGTTGACCACGTCCATGCCTCCGGCAACGATGCCCATGCCCGCAATGGCTCCCACAACGGAGTGTGTCGAGGAAACCGGTAGTGACGTCAACGTGGACAGAAGCACCCATAACGCGGCAGCCAAAAGAGCCGCAAACATGCCTATCATCATGATCTTGGGATCAATCGAACTGGCGTTGATGATGCCCTTGCTGACCGTTGCCGTAACATGCGAGCCGAGAAATACCGCACCCGCAAAATTGAGCACACCGGCAATAAACACCGCCTGACGGACCGTGATAGCCTTGGCCCCGACGGCCGAAGCCATCGAGTTGGCCACGTCGTTGGCCCCCAGGTTGAAAGCCATCATGAATCCCGCCAGAATCGACAGGTAAAAAAAGATATCGTAAACGTCCATCAAGCCCCCTCCTTGGGGGACGGCAAACCGAATTGCTTCAGGATTGCGCCGGGGTTTTCAGACGGAAGCAAAACCTTGCTCCCCGTGTATCCTCGCCGTAGCCGTCATGCCAGATTTCGCCCCCGAGGTTTTGCACGATGCGGCGGCAAATAGCCAGCCCCAATCCCGCGCTGCCGTGTCCCTCGATGGTATTTTCATCGACACGGTAAAACCGTTCGAAAACCTTGAGGCTGTGTTCCTTTGAAATGCCCGGTCCCTGATCTTCCACGGAGAAGGCTACAAAGCCGTTCTCGCGCCGGGCTTCAACCGTTATGGTCCCGTTTTCAGGGCTGTACTTGACCGCGTTCTGCATCAGGTTGTGGAACACATGCAAAACGCCGTCCGGCTCGCCCATGACCATAAGCGGGTCGTCGTCCGGCACCACAACGGAAAATTCTACACCGCGCTCGGCTCCCAATGGAGCCAGATCATCCAGCGCGCGGGACAGGATTTCCTGCCCGGAAACCGGAGTGCTCTGAAGCGCTTTACCCATCTGCTCGGATTTGGCAAGCGCCAGCATGCTGGAGATGACCTTGTTCATATGGTCCGAATTCTTGACGATGATCTCCAGAAATGCGCGGGCATCTTCGAATTTTGCGGGAGGGTTGTCCAGTAAAGTTTCCGAATAGCCCTTGATGCTTGTCAGCGGGGTGCGCAACTGATGGGACGCGTTGGCCACAAAGTCGCGGAGGCCTTTTTCCGCCTGGCGAATGATCGTGATGTCGTGGAACACCAGAATGATCTTTCTGGCGCCGTCGTTTTCATAATACGGAACGCCGCTCACATCCACGACACGGCCGTCCATAAGATCAATCTCGGCACTGTCCCTTTCCAGCCCTTCTTCGGTCAAAAGCCGGTCCACGATCTTCTGGATTTCATAGCGGCGGCAAACCTCAATGGGCGTCCGCCCGATTGCGGTTTCCGGCATGGAAATCATCGCATCCAGCGTAGAGTTGTAGGAAACAAGGCGTCCATCGGCGTCCAGCACCATGACCCCCTCACTCATGCCCTCAAACATGGCGCGCAATTGTCCGCGCTGTTCTTCAATGGTCTGGATGTGCTTTTCAATCCGCTTGGCCATGGCGTTGACGGAATGGGCCAGAGGCTGGAACTCGCCTCCCGGCGAGGCGCGCAATCGCATGGAGTAGTTGCCTTCGCCTATCTGACGGGCAGCTTCGGAAAAAGTACGTATGGAACGTCCGACATTGCGGGAAAGATAGGAGCTTGCGCCAGCGGCGATGAGCAGGACGGAAAGAAATATCCACAGGAAATTGATACGCAGGGAATTGAGACGGGACTGGACCTGGGAAAACGGCACGGCCACCCGAAGAATTCCCTCAGGCATGCCGCCTGCCCGGTTCACGCGGCAAGCTACATAGATCATGTCCTTGCCCAATGTACTTGAATGACGAAGATTCAGCCCTTTTCCGTCACTCTTGGCCGCCAGAACCTCGGGCCTGTGGCTGTGGTCCTCCATCTCGGAAATATGATCGAACGGCACTTCGGAATCCGCAATGACCCGGCCATCCTCGCTTTTGATATACGTAATGCGGCTGCCCATCTTATGGCCCAAGGTCTTGGCCCATTGATCCATGGACTGTTCCGAAGAAAAAACGGGATGTTCATCCAGCAGCCATTTGATGGCATCTAGCCGCTTCCAGGAAAGTGATTCGGTTTCACCAACAAGCTCGGTGCCAACCAGCGTGGAAGAATAGTAAAACGCCGCGGCAAGAGCCAGCAGCAGCAGGGTCCATCCCCACAACAACAAACGAACCTGAAAAGAACGCAATCTCATAAGGTACCTATTGTCGAAACCGGTATTCGCCCTGAAACGGGGCTTTTTGCAGACGAACAGTCCGCGTGCGCACCCCTACCACAATTGTTACAACTGTGTGACAGAAAAAATGTTACAATTGTGTGACAGGAACGAATTCCTTTTCCAATCGGCTTTTCCTCCCGATGTTCATACGTAGAAAAGAGCGGCCGAATGACCGCTCTTTTCCGGGCAATTCCGGCAGGAGAGGAGGAACCGTCCGAAACGCCGCACTGATCAATGATCCGAAACCATAATGTAATCCATGTCCGCCCGGGAACCATGGCAGGCAATACAGCCTTTGGGCTTTCCTGCCTTGAGCACGGTTCCATCCGGGCCATACTTTACCCAGAACCAATCCCCGGCCATGGGATTGTAGTCCTGAATCTTGTACATAACCGTGACGGCCAGCAGTTTCTTTTCCTTCGAGAAGTTGTCCTTGATCACAATGGCTCCGGCCTGCTTGGGATGCCCCTTGACCATGGCCGTGTGATTGACGCGGATCTCGTGCATCGGCCCGTGCGGTGAGCGTCCGGGCTGCATTCCCTGATGATCCGGCCAATATTCCCACTTGCAATACGGATCAGTCTTCGTGATGTAGGTCCAAAGGGCTTCCGCATCCGGACCGGGCATGTCCCCGGCTTGGGCAAAAGCGGTTATCCCGGCCAAAAGAACTGCACATACGATCCATATCCTCATGGATGCCTCCGTTCGGCTAAAGGTTTCTATCATTCTGGTACGTGGAATATGTCACAGCGAAATGATTTTTTGCCGAAAAGATGTGTTTCTTCACCATCCGATACAGCCCCAAGGACAATCTGTTGCTTGACATCCGTGCCAATCCCGATTCAACTCTCGGCTCAGCAAACAAGGAGTGTTCCCCAATGAGAAGCAAGAAAATGACCGCAGGGCTGGAAAAAGCCCCGCACCGTTCCCTGATGCATGCATCCGGACTTACCCGGGAAGAGATGAACCGCCCGCTTATCGGCGTATGCCATGCGGCCAACACGATTGTACCCGGACACGTGCACCTAGGACAGATTTCCCGCGCGGTCATGGACGGCGTGCGCATGGCTGGTGGAACACCCATGGAATTCCCCGCTATCGCCGTTTGTGACGGCATCGCCATGAACCATGAAGGCATGAAAATGTCCCTCCCCAGCCGTGAAATAATTGCGGACTCGGTGGAAATCATGGCCACGGCGCATCCTTTTGATGCACTGGTGTGCATCCCCAACTGCGACAAGATCGTACCGGGCATGCTTATGGCCATCCTGCGCCTGAACATTCCGGCCATCATTGTTTCGGGCGGCCCAATGCTGGCTGGCAATCGTGGCAACTCGGACCTGATCACCGTGTTTGAGGGTGTGGGACGGGTCAAGGCCGGAACCATGACCGAAGATGAACTCTGCGAGCTGGAGCATTCCGCCTGCCCCACCTGCGGTTCCTGCTCGGGCATGTTCACGGCAAACTCCATGAACTGTCTTTCGGAAACCATCGGGCTGGCATTGCCGGGCAACGGCACCATTCCCGCCGTCATGGCAGGCCGCACCCGTTTGGCAAAGGAAGCGGGCATGCGCGTCATGAACCTGCTGGAAAAGGACATCAAGCCCCGCGACATCGTCAACGAACAGTCCGTACACAACGCCGTGACCATGGACATGGCACTGGGTTGCTCCACCAACACGGTGCTGCACCTGCCCGCCCTGTTCCGCGAGGCCGGACTTGACCTCGGGTTGGACATCTTCAACGAAGTCAGTCGCAAGACCCCGAACCTGTGCAAGCTTTCCCCGGCAGGGCCGCACCACATGGAAGACCTCGACCGTGCAGGCGGTATTCCCGCAGTCATGACCGAATTGGCCAAAAAGAATCTGCTGCATCTGGACGCCCTGACCGTTACCGGAAAGACCGTGGGTGAAAACCTTGAGGACATGAAAGCCGCCAACAGGGACACCAGCATCGTGCACCCCATCGACGAGCCGTACAGCAAGGAAGGCGGCATCGCCATTCTCCACGGCAATCTGGCCCCGCAGGGCTGCTGTGTAAAACAGTCTGCCGTGGCCCCGGCAATGATGCACCGTACCTGCAAGGCCCGCTGCTTCAATTCCGAAGAGGAATGTGTGGAAGCCATTCTGGGCAAAAGCATCAAGCCGGGCGATGTCATCGTGGTTCGCTATGAAGGACCAAAAGGCGGCCCGGGCATGCGCGAAATGCTCACTCCCACCTCAGCCATCGCCGGCATGGGACTGGGCGAAAGCGTGGCACTGATCACGGACGGAAGGTTCTCGGGCGGCACACGCGGTGCGGCAATCGGCCACATCTCGCCGGAAGCTGCGGCAGGCGGCCTCATCGGCCTTGTTCAAGATGGCGACAGCATTGAAATCAACATCCCGGAACGCAGCATAGAACTGCTGGTGGACGAAGCCGAGTTGGAAAAACGCCGGGCTGTCTGGAAGCCTGTCGTCAAGGAAGTGAAGTCCCCGTTCCTGCGCCGCTATGCCAGACAGGTAACATCTGCTGCCACAGGCGCAGTGTTTGAAAGTTAGGGCGACAATAAAAAGCAAAAACAAAACGGGGGAGTCTCGCTGGAGACCCCCCGTTTTGTTTGCAACGAGCGCTTGGATCAAGCGGGATCAATTGAACTTAACGTCCACCACATCAAAATACGAGGCCAGACCAGCCAGTATTTCGTCCAAAGCAGCAGCATCTCTGGCCTCGGCCAGGCTTTCCACTTCCCGGCACATTCGCCCGAGGTGAGACATGCCGAATCCATAGGCGGCACCGCCAACCTTGTGTCCAAGACTGCGGATGCGCTCGAAATCATTGTTCTCCATGGCAGCCAGCATTTCCCGGCTATCGCGTACTGAATGTTCCAGGAATCGCGGGATCAGACCTCGAAAAATCTCGGGAACGGTCTCCCGGACGCCTGAAGGCTGTTCAGCATCTTTTGGAGCAAAACGCAGCAAGGCGTCATGGAGGGTTTCTTTCTTGACCGGTTTGACGAGGTAATCGTCACACCCTGCTTCACGGCAGCGGTCACGATGCTCGGCAAAGGAGTGGGCAGTCAACGCGATGACCGGGGTTTCAGGCTGGTCTGGATTGTCGGCTTCCATTTTCCTGAGTGTTGCCGTGGCCTCGTAGCCGTCCATGACCGGCATTTCCATATCCATGAGCACGGCATCATACCGGCTTTGGCCGATCTTCTTCAGGGCCTCGGCACCGTTTTCGACCATATCCACGTGCACCGGGGAGTCGGACAGGTACAATCGTACAATCTCACGGTTTGACGGATTGTCCTCGGCCACAAGAATCCTCATGGGGGGCAGCATGTTGTCGATTTCCGCATCATCCTGCCGGGACTCCATGGGCTTTCCAAGAGCAGTAAACACCGCACGGGCCAAGTCCCTGCGTTTGAAAGGCTTTTGGCAACAACAAATATTGTCCAGATTTTTAAAAAAGGCGCTGCAATCAAAATAGCTCTGGGAAAGAATGACAATGGGCATTTCAACGCCGAATTCCTCACGAATGGAATGGGCAAGCGCAACTCCGTCCTTGCCGGGCATCAACTGATCCACGAACAAAATATCGAACGGCTTGGTTCCACTGCCGTGCAATTCCTTCACGGCCTTGTCCGCATTGCTCACCCCACGGATCTCGGCTCCCCAAAGGGTAAGTATTTCGGTCAACACATCACGACTGGAGGCGTTGTCGTCCAC
>Ga0207831_100416_pt1 | contig 15297 bp, 10 predicted proteins | sample TtanPargueraPR_7_FD_187741 | JGI IMG/M metagenome (GOLD analysis project Ga0207831, IMG submission 187741) | Aerobic enrichment media microbial communities from Bioluminiscent Bay, La Parguera, Puerto Rico - Tt and M1 (2) (SPAdes) | ecosystem: Environmental > Aquatic > Marine > Unclassified ... | reverse complement strand
AAAATATCTGCATGTTTCGCGGTGAGGTCTCCCGGGAGCAGCGGGAAGCAATGAACGGTCATCGATCCGCTGTCTTTTGGTTTACCGGGTTGTCAGGATCAGGGAAGTCAACCATTGCGCATGCAGTGGAAAAGGCGCTTCACGACCGTGGCATTCGTTCTTATGTTTTTGATGGTGACAACGTGCGCCACGGGCTTTGCGGGGATTTGAGTTTTTCTCCAGTGGCCCGCTCGGAGAACAACCGTCGTATCGCCGAGGTCTGCAAACTGTTTACAGATAGCGGTACGGCCTGTCTGTGTGCATTCATTTCTCCGTATGCCGCTGACAGGCAACATGTTCGCGATATTGTGGGGCATGACGATTTTCATGAGATTTATATTGCCTGCCCCGTTGAGACTTGTGAAGAACGGGACTGCAAGGGCTATTACAAGTTGGCCCGGGAAGGGAAAATAAAGAATTATACCGGTATTTCTGCTCCCTATGAAGAACCGAAGAATCCGCAATTACGTGTGGATACAGCAGAGCAGTCCATTCAAGAGTCAGTAATCACTGTTTTGGAGTACATTTCGAGCGTATTGCATCTTGGAGCATGACATTCCTGTACAGGGCATAAAAGGTAGTGGAATACGATATGGGAAAATTTGATCGCAAGCGAACTTTGGTGACTGGTGGTGCTGGTTTTCTAGGTTCACACCTGTGCCGAAGGCTTTTGAAAGATGGTAATGAAGTTGTTTGCGTGGACAACTACTTTACAGGCAACAAAAGTAATATCGTCGACCTGTTGAACAACCCCTATTTTGAGTTGTTGAGGCATGATGTGACCTTTCCACTCTATGTTGAAGTGGATGAAATATACAATTTGGCATGTCCGGCTTCGCCTATTCACTATCAGCATGATCCTGTGCAAACCCTTAAAACCAGCGTGCATGGCGCCATCAATATGCTTGGCCTTGCCAAGCGTATCGGGGCCAAAATTTTGCAGGCGTCCACTTCAGAAGTGTATGGCGACCCGGAAGTGCATCCGCAGACCGAAGATTATTGGGGACATGTGAATCCCAAAGGAAGCCGTTCCTGCTATGATGAAGGCAAGCGGTGTGCCGAGACGTTGTTTTTTGACTACCGGAGGCAACATGGCTTGGTCATCAAGGTGGCTCGTATTTTCAATACCTATGGGCCCAATATGCATCCCAACGACGGGCGTGTAGTGTCCAATTTTATCGTCAAAGCGTTGCAGGGAGAACCGGTAACCGTATATGGCGATGGGTCGCAAACGCGTTCATTTTGTTATGTTGACGACCTTGTTCGTGGTTTCATAACTTTGATGGACAAGACTCCGGATGATTTTTCCGGGCCTGTTAACCTTGGAAACCCCGGCGAGTTTACCATTTTGGAGTTGGCTGAAAAAGTTATTGAGATGACCGGATCCAAATCCAGAATTGAATTCAGGGAATTACCTTCGGATGACCCTCGTCAAAGGCGTCCTGATATTTCTTTGGCCAAGAGGGAACTTGACTGGCAGCCTGAGGTCCCATTGGAACAGGGCTTGGTAAAAACGATTGAATACTTCAAAAAGTTGTTGAGCGAATGAGCAAGAAAATACTGATTACCGGTGGTGCTGGATATATCGGCTCCCACGCCAATCTTGAATTGGCGGCAAAAGGTTACGAAACCGTGGTGCTGGACAACCTCGTCTACGGGCATCGGGAGTTCGTGCAGGAAGGCGAGTTTGTGCTGGGTGACATCAATGATCCGGCCTGCCTTGATCTTGTTTTTTCCAAACACGAGATAGACGCAGTGATGCATTTTGCCGCTTTCACCTATGTGGGGGAATCTGTGCAGGATCCTGCCAAGTATTATGCCAATAATATGGGGGGGGCGCTTTCGCTGCTGGAAGCCATGCGTCGGGCCGGAGTGAAGCGGTTCATCTTTTCCTCCACCTGTGCCACGTATGGTGTGCCGCAGCAAATCCCCCTGACTGAATCCCATCCGCAAAAGCCCATCAATCCTTATGGCTGGACAAAGTTCATGATCGAGCAGGTTCTGGCTGACTATTCTGCAGCCTACGGCATGCAATATGTTGCCTTGCGTTACTTCAACGCGGCCGGGGCCGACCCGCAGGGAAGAGTGGGTGAAGACCATGACCCGGAAACGCACCTGATTCCGCTGGCCATTGAAGCGGCCATTGATCCGGAACGTGAGCTTTCCATTTTCGGAACGGATTACGATACTCCGGACGGAACCTGTATTCGGGACTACATTCATGTGACCGACCTGGCTCAGGCCCATATTCGTGCTTACGAATATCTGCGTGACGGCGGGGCCAGCCAATATTTCAATCTGGGCAATGGTCAGGGCTTTTCCGTTCGTGAAGTCATCGACTGTGTGAGCCGGGTTGCGGGGCGTGCCGTTCGTGCCAAGGAAGGCCCGCGCCGCGCTGGTGATCCCGCACAACTCGTGGGCTCGTCCGAGCGTGTTCGTTCTGTTTTGGGTTGGGAGCCGCAGTATGCTAATCTTGAGACCATCGTGAAGAACGCTTGGGACTGGCGTATGACGCGGGGCTGATTTTTTAGTGGCAAATAAGGAATATGGCGCGTGAAGGATGCCTCATGTTTTAAGGAGAATGACGTTCGTGGTCTCTATCCGGGGGCATTGAATTGTGTTTGCCGGCATAGCTGATGTCGACATACATGGATAGTTTATAGAAGATTGATTGCCTTTAATATATTTTTGCTGAGTTTTTATATGAAATTGAACAACTTTAGAGAATTGTTAATTTTCAAAACGGGGGCGAATCTCCGTATTGAAATATCCCAATATTATTTGAATTACTTGTGGTGGGTAATTAACCCCCTAATGTCGATGATGATTTTTTATATTGTCTTTGGTATTTTTCTAAATCGAGGAACCAAGGATTTTGTGCCGTTTTTGCTTTGTGGGATTACAAGCTGGCAATGGTTTGCCAATACTGTGAACAATGCCTCTGCCAGTATACTCAATGGAAAAGGATTGATGCAGCAGGTTGATATCCACAAGGTTTTTTTTCCTCTTGAAGTCATTTTGAGCAATAGCTTTAAGCATATTTTTGCACTGACTCTCTTACTTGTTTTTCTTGTCTGTTACCCCATCCAGATTTCTATACATTGGTTAGCACTTCCCCTCCTGCTTGCCATTCAATTTATCATAAATACCGCTTTTGCTTTGTTGTGTGCGGCAATTGTCCCGTTTATTCCAGACCTTAGATTTGTTATCAACACAGTACTTCAGCTTGTTTTTTTTGCTTCTGGAATTTTTTTCCCGATCGAAAGAGTCATCCTTCCAAAACATAGAATTCTCATCTACATGAATCCGATGGCTGGTCTCATCAAAAACTACCGCTCCATATTGCTTGACTCCTCTTGGCCGGATTGGACCTATCTGCTTTATATTGTTTTGGGGGGGGCAGTGCTTCTCGTTTTTTCTGTGTGGGTCATCCATCGTTTGAATCGTTTATATCCGAGGATTTGTTAAATGCCCGACCAACTTCTGTCTTTGCATCATGTTGGTTGCAGATACAAGATACGCAACAAGCGATTCTCCTTTTCGCATTTTGAAGCGCTCAAGGATGTTTCCTTTTCAATTTTTAAGGGGGAGACCCTTGGTATCGTGGGGCAGAATGGGGCGGGTAAGTCCACGCTGCTTAAACTCATTTCTGGTATTCTGCTGCCCAATCGTGGAGAGGTGGTTTATCATCGACAGGTGACGGTGTCGCTTTTGTCTTTACAGATGGGCTTTTCTCCTGAACTTTCGGGGCGGGACAACGCGATAATGGGAGCCATGCTTCTCGGATATTCGAAAGCAGAAGCGTTGGAACATCTGGATGCGATTATAGAATTCGCTGAACTAAGGGAGCGGATAAAAGATCCGCTCAAGACTTATTCGACCGGCATGAAGGCCAGATTAGGATTTGCTGTCGCCATGAAAATGAACCCGGATATCCTGCTTGTCGATGAGGCCCTCGGCGTCGGTGATGCGGCTTTCCGGGAGAAATCTACGAAAGTGATGAAAGAAAAAATGAAATCCGGACAGACCGTTGTTTTCGTATCCCACCAGGATCATGCCGTAAAATCGCTTTGCTCGAGAGCCGCATGGTTAGACCGGGGGGTAATTCGTTGTATTGGTGATGTTGAATATGTTCTGGAAGCTTATCAACAGGACATGAAACAAAAAAACAGGTAGCAAGAGCTTTTCTCATAGAAAACAGGAGACATTCTATCAATGGTTAATTGTTTCAAGGCATACGATCTGCGGGGAAAATACCCTTCCGAAATTAATGAAACCATGGCGAAACGGATCGGTTGGGCCTTTGCGAATGTCCTTAATTGCAACAAGGTCGTTGTCGGGTACGATATTCGATCAAGCAGCTCTGCATTGATGGACGCCCTATGTGAAGGGTTAGTCGAATCGGGAGTAACCGTGCTTGATATTGGTCTTTGTGGGACCGAAGAAGTATACTTTGCGACTTCCTATGAGAACGCTGATGGCGGTATTATGATAACCGCAAGCCATAACCCTGCCGATTATAACGGAATGAAAATGGTCGGCCCAGAGTCGCGAGCCATGACACGAGAGACTGGACTCGACGCCATTCAGGCTTTTGTCGAGGAGAAAAAGGAAGCTGTGCTTCGCCGTGGTGGATCCCGTCAGGAATATAGCTGCCGGAATCAATATATTGAACATTTGTTGAGTTATATAGACGTCAATGATCTTAGTCCATTGCGCGTTGTTGTAAACCCAGGCAACGGAGGGGCTGGGCTTGTGCTTGATCACCTCAAACAAAGCCTCCCGTTTGAGTTTGTGAATATCAATTATGAGCCTGACGGTAGCTTTCCCAACGGCGTTCCCAATCCTTTGTTGCCTGAGAATAGGTGCAGCACTTCCTGCGCTGTTGAGGATAGTAAGGCTGATTTCGGAATCGCTTGGGATGGAGATTTCGACAGGTGTTTTTTGTTTGACGAGAATGGAGATTTCGTCGAGGGCTACTATATAGTGGGATTACTCGCTTCCATGCTGCTCAAAAAGCACCCTGGAGGGAGAATAGTGCATGATCCTCGCTTGATATGGAATACAATAGAGCTTGTCGAAAAGTGTGGAGGTGTTCCTCTCCAATCACGAACGGGCCATTCGCTGATCAAACAGTCTATGCGAGAAAATGATGCCGTTTATGGTGGCGAGATGAGCGCCCACCATTACTTCCGGGAATTTTTCTATTGCGATAGTGGAATGATTCCGTGGCTGCTGGTGGCGGCGTTGGTGAGTTCCTCAGGACAACCTCTATCCGAACATGTCGCAAAGTCTGTGTCTCGATATCCTTCTAGCGGCGAAATAAACATTCTGGTTTCGGACGTCGCTTCTGTTCTATCCACGGTGCGGGATAGGTTTCGGAGCGATGCTCTTAGTGTCGAGTACGTGGATGGGGTGAGCCTTTGTTTTGCCGATTGGCGGTTTAATCTTCGAGCTTCAAATACGGAGTCGCTGCTTCGGCTTAATGTGGAATCGCGTGGTTCCGCTGGGCTGGTGAAAGAAAAGGTGGCGGAGTTGTTGGATATTATACACAAATATAATCAGGATGAGTTGGTATGTTGAAGCCTATTATTTTATGTGGCGGTAAGGGGACGAGGTTATGGCCCCTTTCGCGCGAATTGTTTCCTAAGCAGTTCTCGCCGGTTTGTAGTGGACAGTCGTTGCTGCAAGCAACTCTTATGAGGCTTTCTTCGCTTCGTGACACGCTGCTACCGCCTCTTGCTATTTGCAACGTTGCACATCGTTTTCTTGTTGCCGAGCAGTTTTGTGAAATGGATATTCAGGGTGAAATTGTACTCGAACCCATGCCTCGGGATACGGCTCCAGCAATTGCTGTCAGTGCGTTACTTTCTTTGGAGGAGGATCCTCTCCTGCTGGTAATGCCTGCCGATCACGTTATAACTGACTGCCAGGTTTTGGCTGAAGCCGTAGCCAAAGCGACAATTCTGGCCGACAAGGGCCATTTAGTAACTTTTGGGGTTACCCCGCAAAAGGTGCATACCGGCTTTGGGTATATCCGTTGTGGAGAAGCTTTGGAAACGGGGTTTCACGTTGATGAGTTCGTGGAAAAACCAGACTATGAGACGGCCGTTACATACTTTGACTCAAAGGATTATTACTGGAACAGTGGTATTTTTCTGTTTCGGGCTTCTACATTTGTTAATGAATTAGAACGACTGGCTCCTGATATATTGGAAGCATGCCGGGGAGCCATTGACGCAAGAAAGATGGACCTTGGTTTTTTGTGTTTAGATAAGGAAGCTTTCTCACAATCCCCTGCAATCTCTGTAGACTATGCTGTGATGGAGAAAACAGATCGTTGTGCAATGGTTGTGTTGGAGGATCAATGGAACGATTTGGGTTCTTGGAATGCCATATACGACATGGGAGAGAAAGACGAGTGCGGTAACGTCTGCAGAGGTGACGTTCTTTCACTTGACTCAAGCAACTGCCTGTTACAGGCGTCCGACAAACTGTTGGCAACTCTTGGAGTTGAGAATATTGTCGCCATTGAAACATCGGATGCTGTGCTTATTGCCCACCGTGACCGCGTTCAGGATGTAAAAAAGATGGTGGAAAGGCTGCGGGAGCAGGGGCGAGAGGAAGGTATACATCATAGAAAAGTATACCGCCCTTGGGGGGCTTACGAAAGTATGGACCAAGGATATCGTTTTCAGGTTAAGCGGATTACGGTTAAGCCCGGGCAGATTCTTTCATTGCAAATGCATCATCATCGAGCGGAACATTGGATTGTGGTAAGAGGGACTGCAAAAGTAGTAAACGGTGATAAGGAAATTATTTTATCAGAAGATCAGTCCACTTACATTCCACTGGGCCATGTCCACCGTCTTGAAAATCCGGGAAAAATTCCTTTGGAACTTATAGAAGTACAAACTGGGAGCTATCTTGGCGAGGATGATATTGTTCGAATTTCCGATGAATATGGGCGCGCTCTTGATGATACGGAGTAATGCTGGCAGGATAGAAAACAAACTATTTCATAACTATATCCCTATTATACCATCGGTTTTGTCTTCAAGTTGTATAGTTTTTTGATGACAAAGCAAGTAACTATTGAATCAACGTGTAGCAATAAAAATATTGTTTGAGCCAAACAAAAAATGTCTGCCAAAATATTAAGAGTGGACATGTTGAACAGATTCTTCCCAGGCATGGGGAGGATACTTTAATCATTTTAAGAGGCTGAAAAGGAGCCGTCAATGTATTTGGATACCGTAAAAAATGAAACGCAAAAAAAGAAAATAGTTTTTCTTCATATTCCGAAGACCGCAGGTTCGAGTGTCAGGGAATATTATGATGCTATTTTTCACCCGGAGTGTGTAAAATGGCTTGGTCGAGATTTTGTACATGAAGAACTGAAAACTCTTTCATCAGATGACTATACTGTAATAGGTGGTCATGCAGGATATCCTACATTTAAACATCTTAGTGATGAATCCATCTTTGCTGCTGTTCTTAGGGATCCAATACAGCGAGTCTTCTCTTTATATAAATATATGCAAAGAATACCAACCCACCCTCATCATGAAGAATTAAAGGGATGTCCCTTTGCAGAGTGTGTAGCTCAACACAAACCATTTAGAGAATCATGTACAAACATACAAACTCGTTTTTTAGGTGGTAGTGATCATAGCCAGGCCATAGAAATTGTGGAAAGTAATAATTTTATGGTCGGCATATTGGAATACGGTATTTCTGGATTTCTAGAGCGGACTGTTGCATATAGTGGGCAGCCATTGATAAAGATAGAGTTGGGTAAAGCAAATGTGTGCCCAAAAGAGCAAAGAGATAAGTTTTTATTTGACGAGAAAGACAAGGGCATTGCTTTCTCTCTGAACGAAGAAGATGTATTGCTATACAAGTATATGAAAAAGAGAATTGAAGAGAACGAATAGACTCCAATGCATTTTAGTTTCAAGGGGCATTAATAAGACTTACCGTGAAATCTTTTAGGTTAGCACCATTCTCTGCACTCCTCAGGTTGTGTCTTTTTGTTCAATCGCGGCCATCTTGGATTGAGGATATATGCGAAATGCTGGCGAGCGAAACGTTTTTTTCTGGTGTTCTTCAGTTTTTCAAGATTCGTTTTGTATAAAAATTGTATTTTATTTAAGATATAAAAGATCTACGATATATCATTGACTAATAGAAAATTATTAAGTTATCTTAAATTATTATTTTTTGGGAGGGAGAAATGAGAAAAGTTCTTATTGGCTTATGTTTTGTGTTTTCCTTGCTTCTAGCTTGTCCCTGCTTCGCAGGGTGGCTCGCGCCATCTGATTTGACTGTTGCCGCAGTCGAGCAAGTGAATAGTACCACAAGGATAAAAGTTTCGTGGAGCAATGGTTCCAAGGAATACTGGGTAACCATCTCAACGGATCTGGAAGATGTTCAGAAAAACCGCATTTTGTCCGTTGCGTTGACTGCATTGAGTACTGGTACTAACGTATGTATCCAAAATACAGGTCATGTGCTCTCAGGAATTCGTTTGTTGAGCAAGTAATAGTTTTCCGTTCGCGTTGATGGGCTAGAATTTAAGTGGTAATGGTCAAAGTCCCCATGTATCCGGTTTTCTTGCGGGAAGGATGGGGACTTTTTCTGTCCAAGCGCTGTTTTGGGTAAATTGTAAGGTATTCTCGTCAACTGAGGATAATGTTCAGTCTGTCAAGTTTAGCGACTCTATAGCTTAGCAATAACCATTGTTATTGGAGAGGCAGCTACTCCTGCAGAAGGATTGATAACTATGCAGTACAAAATAAAGCCGGTTTTCATACATTCTAATTTTCGTGCTGCAAGCACCTATTTGTGGTCACAATTCAGGAAAGCTCCCAACTCATATACCTATTATGAGCCATTCAATCCTGGCTTGATTTCCATGACCCATGAGTCTCTGGCTCAAGTGAGCTCAGGTTCATGGGATTCTCAACACCCGCAAACGGCATTACCTTATTTCACAGAATTCTTGCCATTACTTAGAAGCTCAGGTGGTGTCCTTAATTATCCGAGATCGTTAATTGGTGGTTTTCTTAAAGGGTCTGATGTAAGTCTCCTGCATAAATATTTAGATCAATTGATCCGTTTCCCCCAAGATCTAGAGCGTATACCTGTTTTGTGTTTTTGTCGGTCCTTAAGCCTCGTGCAATGGGTAAAGAAGACTTTTGGAGGATTGCACATCACTTCATTACGAAATCCATATTCTCAGTGGGTTTCATTTTTACGTCAAAATGAGATTGGTAATTTATATTTTACAAAAGCTATTTTAGACTTTTTAAACACACTTTTGTCAACTCCGTATGATATTATCCTTAAAGATATTGATTTCAATGTGCAGCCAGAACACTATGCGAGCCATATAGATCGTTTTGCAGATATTTTTTTGATTTATTATTTTATTAGCACATCGCTTTCAACAGAAAATGCAGATATTATTCTAAATGTTGATCAGATTTCAAAAAATAAAAAAATAGGAGCAAATATTGAAAAGAGTATTATGGAGATGAGTGGTTTAGATGGGCTTTCTTTCCAAGATTGCTGTGTCCCTTTACATGAGCAGGGAGATCATTTTTCAATATTTTCAGAATCTGCATACAAATTAATGAGTATAAAAGATAAACTTGCTGATGTCTCTTTTAAAGCCGGAGTGGTGAATCGCTGGAGTGATACATTTCGGATTATATATGATGATATACATCGTGAAGAAGCCAATAATATACAACAAAGCGAAGTTCTTGAGTTGAATAGTACTATCCATCAGAGGACCAAGGAGATCGAATTCTTAAAAGGTTCAAGTGAGGCCAAAGATTTTCGTATAAAAGATCTTAAAGATGAAAATGCCAAAGACAAGGCATTGATTCGTACTCTTAGGTTATCTAAACAAGAAGATGAAAATGTAATAAGTAGTTTGGGAAAAAAGCTACAGCAAAGAGAAGAGAAAAATCAATTGCTTAGCCAAAAAATAATAGAGCTTAACACTTTGAATGAGGAACTGGTCAAAAAAAATGTACATTTTGAACAGACGGCTGAAATACTAAATAGGTCTGTTGAACAACAAAATAATTTTTTTCAAGAGCTTAGAATAGTTATAAAAAATTTTGGTGCATTGCAGGGTGGCCTGGAAATGCAGTTGGAAGGTGCCAACGCCTATTATCAAAGTCTGCATGCCAGAAATGCCGATTTGGAGGCGCAGCTGGCGGATGCTAACGTCTCTTACCAAAGTCTTCAGAGTGAGAATGTCGATTTGATGGCGCAGGTCGCAAATAATATTTCTGTTATTCAATCCTTACAGGATACAATAGATTTTCAAAAGACATGGGGCGAAAGTGTTCTTCAAAAGGTTTCCGAGTTGGATATTCGGCTTTCAGCTGTTTACAATTCACTCTCCTGGAAAATTACTTCTCCTGCTCGAGCCGTTTTAAGGCTATTGTTAAAATTCGTACGGCTGGGAGATAGAAAAGAGGCCATGGTAACATCTCAAATTGCAAATCCACCAACTTCCGCACCTAGTTTGACATCCCCTGTAATACATCCTTCTAGAACTAGTTCTTTTTCGCGTCTCAAACAAGATAGCCCGGCAACAGAACAAATTTTGATGAATGAGATTTCAAAATGGTCATGACGTTGAATAGACAGAATATTAACGTGTTATTTGATTTGCAGGCTTGCCAAACGATGGCTTCTGCCAATCGCGGTGTTGGTAGATATTCTATGTCGTTGTTTCAAGCGTTTGCGGAAGTAAACGGTCTGGATCGCACAACAGCTGTCGTTAACTCACAGCATTCAGTCCAGCCTTCATTTCATAATGCCGCGATAAAAACAGCCCAACTATCTCCTATTCCTCATTGGGGAGAAGGCAATAATTCAGTTCAGACTGCATCTAGGCTCGATTCTGCTGCATTTTCATCTTTTTGTTCACAGTTTAACCCTGATATTATTCATATTTCTCATGCGTTTGAAGGGTTTGCAGAGCGGGTACCGACCTTGGACCTTTACACAAAGCCAACAGGACAAGTTGTTTCAGCAACGCTTTATGATTTGATTCCATTGATATTTCCTGAGCAGTATTTGACGAATAGTGCTTACAAAAAATGGTACTATTCAAAGTTGCATTGGCTCAAGAGGGTAGACCTTCTGCTAGCAATTTCAGAATCGAGCCGACAAGATGCAATTAATTTTCTTGGTGTTGAGCCTTGGAGAATTGTCAATATTTCCGGTGGAGTCAGTGATATTTTTAAGCCTGTCGACGCAACTCGTGAATCGAATGACTATTTAAGATCAAAGTATAACATCACAGGGAAATATATACTTTACGCTGCAGGAGACGACTTTCGGAAAAACATATCTGGTGCAATTGAGGGATATGCTGCACTTTCAAATAATATAAAAAGAGAATACCAACTTGTTATCGCATGCAATATCAGTGAAACATCCGTTGAAATTTTGCAGAAGATAGCAAAAAAGGTTGGCCTCGATGCCAAAAGGATTGTCTTCACGGATTATATTCCTTTGGAAGATTTGATTTTGCTTTACAGCCAGTGTTCGTTATTTATTTTTCCGTCTTTATACGAAGGTTTCGGGCTCCCTATATTGGAAGCAATGGCGTGTGGTGCCCCTGTCATCGGGAGCAATTGCTCATCCATTAAAGATATATTGATTGATGAAGATTCGCTGTTTGATCCATACTCTCCAGAGTCGATAGCGTCTGTTATAACCAAGGCGCTGTCCGATCAGGATTACTTGCAGCATTTACAAGAGTATGGTGCAAAGCGGGTAAAGGATTTTACTTGGGAAAATGTTGCCAAGAAATCATCTGAAGCATTTTCTGAAGCTTTGAATCGTAACAATGAATCAAAAGTTGCAAGTGTCCATGTAAATGGTCTTCCTATGCAACGGCTTGCCGTTTTTACCCCATTGCCGCCGTGTAGATCTGGAATTGCAGATTATAACCAGGCATTTTTACCTTTTCTGTCTCGCCATTTTGAAATTGATGTCTTTGTTGATGGAAATGAGGTTGCTGACGCTCTAAGTGCGTGTTTTCGAATTTTTCCGGTAAGCGAATTCGAGTCCATGGCTGAAGGCTATGATGCCATACTATATGAGTTTGGAAATTCCGAATTTCATATGCATATGGTCGAGTTACTGCAACGCCACCCCGGGGTGGTTGGTCTGCACGATGCTTATCTCAGTGGTATGATCGGGCAGTTTTATCTGCCTTCTGGAGATGTTAACGGCTTTATGCAACGAGTTGACCAAAACCATGGGCATCTTGCCCGGCGGATATTTGCTCCTGCTGGTAATGAAGAAAATCCTGTAGGAAGAAGCATAGTGGATCTACCTTGCACCAAGGATGTTTTAAATAACGCCATAGGGGTTATTTCTCATTCGCAGTTCAATATTGACATTGCCAATACGTTTTATCCTGAAGGCTGGGCTGCGCCTTATCGGATAATTCCGCAGATGGTTTCTATTCCCAAAAAGCCTCGGGACAGAGCTTTTCAACGAGCACGCCTCGGTTTTGATAAGGATGATTTTGTTATCACAACTTTTGGTCATATTGTTTGGACAAAGCTTGGTGATCTTCTTTTGGATGCTTTTTGTGACTCGGCGCTTTTTGAAGTTCAATCTGTTCATTTAGTTTTTGTTGGGCAATTGAGCTCGGACGATTACGGCAAAAAACTCAAAAAAATGATTTCTGAGGCGGGAGCCAATCCGAGAATAAAAATTACAGGATATTTGGAGCCGGAGGATTATTCATCTTATCTGGATGTTGCGGATTTAGCTGTGCAGTTGAGGATCCACAGTCGTGGCGGAACCCCAAAAGGAGTTTTGGACTGCCTTGCTCATGAAGTGCCTGTTATTGTTAATAATGATTCAAGTTATAAAGATTACCCCGACGACGTTGCTATTAAACTGCCTGCCGCGCCAGAGAAAGCGGATGTCGTATCCATTTTGGAAAAGTTGTATTCGGATAGGGAGCTGCTGCAAAGATATAAAAAGTCAGGATTTGAATATGTGGGCAGCCATCATGACCCTTCGCACTGTGCTGCCCAATACGCCGCCACGATAAATGAATTTGTGGCAAGGCACCAGGCCGGTCAGCCACGACAAATAATCAAATCTTTTGCCCCGCATATTGCCCGGACGAAGGCTCCAGAAAGTAATGCCGTTCTTGCGGCTCGTTGGATTGATTCTCTCGCGAAAAAGGCTCCCCGAGGAAGAAGGGTTTATATAGATGTTAGCCACATTTCGAAGGTCGATCACAACACTGGAATTCAGCGGGTTGTAAAAGAGGTTGTCAAGAATCTTTATATTTCTGAAAGACCGGGATTCGAGGCTGTCGCCGTAACACTAAGTGGTGATGACCTTATTGTCGCGCAGGGCATGCTTGAATCTCAAGGACTGAACTACCCGTATGAAAAAAAATTTCCGGAGGTAAAAATTTCATTTGCTGCGGGGGATATACTTTTGATGCTTGATTCTTCATGGGAAGACTACTCAGCTTTTGCCCCCGTAATGGAAAAGGCTCGTACAAACGGAGCAACTATTATCACTGCTATCTTTGACATTCTTCCCATAACTCTGCCGGATGGATATTTTGTGCCGGGTGGTAGAGAATGGTTCAGGAAATGGCTTCATAAAGCTCTTGTCGCCAGTGATGCTGTCGTATGTATTTCAAAATCCGTGGCGGAAGAAGTGATTGCTTATGAACAAGAACATCAACTTGCGAAATCTGGTTTTGGTGTCGGATATTGGCATCTTGGATCTGATTTTACAGTTAACAAGGGAACTCCATCTGAAGAAATTTCAGTTTGTCAGCAGCAAGAATATCTGTTGATGGTAGGAACCCTTGAGCCAAGAAAACAGTACCATGAGTTATTGGACGCGCTTGACTCAATCTGGAAGAGCGGACTAGATATTCGTTTATGTATAGTGGGACATAAAGGATGGAACGTAGACTCTCTTCTTGACAGGATCAACCAGCACACTCAACTCAACCACCGATTGTTCTATTTCCCCTCGTTGGATGATGCTTCTGTCTTCAGGTTGTATCAAAATGCTGTTGGATTGCTGCAACTAAGCAAGGGGGAAGGCTTTGGGCTCCCAATTATTGAAGCAGCAAATCATGGGACTCCAGTCCTTTGCTCTGACATCCCGGTTTTCAGGGAGATTGCTGGCGATCATGTTTGCTATACGGATTCAAGTAGTCTCTCTGCGCTGAGTAGGGATATAAAAAATTTTTGGCATGAGTGCTTAGGACCTTCTCCTCGAAGAACGGAAGAAATGCCTCGGCTGACGTGGAAACAAAGCGCACACGCCTTGTTGGATGTAATTAGCAACTCTAAGTGGACTTGGAGCAAAAATAATCATGAATAAATATAAGACGATTCAAAAGTGTCGTGTTGGGCAGTCCAAAAATATAATTTCAGTGCTAAATCTCGGAGATCAGGCTCTGACTGGCGTTTTCCCCAAGTCGCCTGAAGACAAGGTGACTTCGGGACCTCTTGAATTAGTTTGGTGCCCCGACAGCGGACTTCTCCAGCTACGTAATTCATATGACTTGGAGGAGATGTATGGCGACAACTATGGTTACCGTTCCGGCCTCAACAAGTCTATGGTTCAGCATCTTTCGGACAAAATTCATCTTCTTGAACGCGTGGGGCGGCTTGAAGCGGGAGATACTGTATTGGACATTGGCAGCAATGACGCGACGTTGCTCAAAGCCTATGCGACACAAGGGGTCAAAAAGGTAGGCATTGACCCCACAGGCAACAAGTTTAAGCGGTTTTACACTGGCGATATCTCTTTGGTTCCCGAGTTTTTTAGCAAGGAGAACTATTTCTCCGCAACGTCCAAAAAGGCCAAGATTGTAACGTCTATTGCGATGTTTTATGACTTGGAAGACCCGAAGGATTTCGCAGCGCAAATCGAGTCTGTTCTCGCGGATGATGGGATTTGGCATCTGGAGCAGAGTTATATGCCTTCCATGTTACGTCTGAACTCGTATGATACGATTTGCCACGAGCATCTTGAATTTTATTCGCTGGGAGTCATAGACCACATTCTCCAGTCTGCCGGTCTCAAAATTATTGATGTGGGCATGAATAATGTCAATGGCGGAAGCTTCGCTATTACGGCGTGCAAGGCTGATTGCATGGTATATCGGCAGAACAGTGCCGTGATAAATTGGCTGCTCCGTCAGGAGGATCGGATGGGCTTGAA
>Ga0207831_100414_pt1 | contig 15388 bp, 11 predicted proteins | sample TtanPargueraPR_7_FD_187741 | JGI IMG/M metagenome (GOLD analysis project Ga0207831, IMG submission 187741) | Aerobic enrichment media microbial communities from Bioluminiscent Bay, La Parguera, Puerto Rico - Tt and M1 (2) (SPAdes) | ecosystem: Environmental > Aquatic > Marine > Unclassified ... | reverse complement strand
GGCTTCACCGGGGGCTATGTCTGACAAAGTGGTCAGGCATGCCATTATGCGTGGACTTTCACCCACAATGCCTTCCCTGTTCAGGGCTGGGATTTGTTGCTGTCGGGCTGCAAAACGTTCTTCCCGGTAGCTGAGCACCTGTTCAAGCGCCTGAGCCATGCGCCTGGGCGAGGACTTTTCAATGTAGTCCCATGCCCCGCAATGGATGGCGCGTTCGGCATCGCTTGAAGCTCCGAGGCCTGTTATGACGATGATTTCCGGGCTGCAGGAGTGTGCTGCGAAATCATCCAGAAAGTCTATGCCATTGCCGTCCGGCAGATAGACATCCAGAAGGATGACGTCAAAAAGTTGCTCCTGCAGCAGTTGCCTGCCTTCGGAGAGTGAGCCGCAGGACACGGTTTCATGTCCTGCACGTTGTGCTGTGCGAGACAGGACATGGCAAATGCCCTGATCGTCGTCAATGATGAGTAGTTTGGCCATGTTGGTGCAGGGATAAAGGCTGGTCGGTCTCGTTATCTCTTGTAACAATTTTGGTATTCTTTGAAAACGAGATTCTCCCCTAGTATTAAAACCATGCGTTGTCAAAAAAACTCCTCCATGGCCGGGGGGAATTGTTGATAGTTTACAAACAAACGGCGTTGTCGGTGTGGCAAGACGTTGTTTTCAATGATCGGATTGTTGTCGCTGGATCCGGTCTCGCAGGGCCTGGAATGTTCCATCCTCTTTCATTGCATGAAGGGTTTCGGCTACTTGTGGGACTATCTTCGCGTGTTTTTTGTGCAGGTATAAGAACAAATCGTATTCGTAGATCGGGGCAAGGAGGGGATGGATATTTTTGATTCGCATCTCTCGCAATGTTTCAACGCCCAATTCCTTAATGAATATGCCGACATCAGCGCGGTCTTCCTCCAGAAAATTAAATAGTTGGTCGACATTGTTGACCCGGCTTATTTTCCTGGCGTTTACCAGTTTGTTTTCACAAATCTGCCAGCCCCGTATCCACACTACTCTCAAGGGGAGCAGGCTGTTCCATCCGTTTACTCTGATGTCCTCATGTTTTGAAAAAGCAACCATGGAAATGTGTGTGATGGGTTCGGGCACCATGATCAGGTTTGGGTAATTGTGTGAAAGAGAACTGTTGCGCAAGAAGTTGCCGTCGACCTCACCCGAGTTTGCCTCGTACAACGCCCGTTTGGAAGGCAAACGGCGCAACACTGTTTTGTAACCGAGCCGTTTCAGAGCTTCTGTAATAATAGCGTTCATCAACATGGTGTGTGGCGTTGCCGTATATTTTTCCGTGGAAAGAACCAAAGTGTTCCCGGCGAACGCCTGTGTGGGGAACACCAGAAGCGTAAGCGAGATAAGTCCTGTCACCATGGACCTGAACACAACGGTTTTTGACATATTACAAAAGTTATTACTTCGATAAAGTATTGTCAATAAAGGAGCTGTTGATGCCATCAATAGTTGGTCTCATGATTTGTTTGCATATCGTTTTTATGAAATCCGATAAAAGCCATGTCCTTATTGATCTAATGGAGTTGCGACACTGGTTGTTATGTAATATTAATAGACAGCTTCCATTTTGTTTCAATTTATATGGCGTGATATGTTTTTATCAGCTCTTGTGTGGAGGCGAGAGCCGCTTTGGGAGAGGAGGGACGAAATACTAACGTCGGAGGGCAAAGCATGAGGCTTAGAGGAAAATTTCTTATTCCCACATTGGCACTTATTGTTGTGGGAATGGGTATCATGACCTGGATTACATACCGCAACAGCACGGAGTCGGTCTCGGTTGCTACCACGGAAAAATCACAGGCCATTGTTCAGGGGTTGGATTCCGCCGTAGAATTATGGGTTGGAGGGCTGCAAAACGAAATAATTCTTCTTGCGGCAGCGAACGAAGTTTCGAACGTTCTCAGTGAGAACGCTGACGATTCACAGCTTATGGCGCGTATCGAAGATTTCCTTGGGGTAGCACTTTCCCGCCACAAGGCGCTTAATTCAATCATGGTTATCGACAGCACAGGGACGGCCCGTTGTGCCACGGACAAAGTCCTGGTAGGGCGTAATCTGAGTGCCAGGAAGTGGTGCCAGGAAGTGCTTACGGGTAAACCTTACATATCTTCGCCAGTTTTTTATGAGCAGGCAGGCAAGTATGTGTTTGTCATTGCTGCACCCGTCAAAAAAGCGGGGAGAGTTATCGGAGCGGTGTCCGCAGGCGTGGAGATTGATCGCTTTTCCCAACAGTTTGTCGATGCCAACGTAACGGACAGCAACGTGCCGTTTATCCTGTCTGCGGACGGCGTTGTCTTGGCCCACCCGGAGCAGAAGCTCGTAGGCAAGCTCAACATATTTACGGATACTGATTATGGACAGCAGATAGCCCGTACTCAGAAAGGACAGCTCGACACGGTTTCCCGCGGTGTCGAGAAGATGATTTTTTACAAGAAATCATCTCTGACCGGATGGGTTCTCGGCATGGCCGTGATCAAACATATAGCGTTTGCTTCGGCTCATAATCTTGGGCTGCTTATTATAGGCATGGCCTTGGTGCTGATGGTTATTCTGGCTGCCGGAATATGGTACATCCTGAATACCAGCATCCTTGGGCCGCTGGATAAACTGATGCAAACGACCCAGCGTCTTTCCGAGGGAGATCTTGACGCAGCTCCGGTTGTCGACAGAAAAGACGAGATCGGAGAACTGCAACATGCGTTGGCTTATATGGTCAAACAGCTGCGCGATGTCGTTTCCGAAGTAGGGAATGTCAGCAATTCCGTTTCACTTGGAAGCTCTGAACTTTCGGGAATGTCCAAAAATCTCTCGGAAGGAGCCATGGAGCAGGCTTCGTCGCTTGAAGAAATCTCATCGTCCATGGAGACAATGGTCCAGAACATAGCAACCAGTGCCGAAAATGCTCTTGCGACAGAGAAAATAGCGCAAGAGTCGGCTCTCGGCGCCCGGCGCAGTGGCGAGGCCGTCAACAACGCCGTGGACGCCATGACCAATATCGCGGAGAAGATTTCCGTTATCGAAGACATTGCCCGACAGACCAATTTGCTCGCGCTCAACGCTGCCATTGAGGCTGCCAGAGCCGGGGAAAGCGGCAAGGGCTTTGCCGTGGTTGCCGCAGAGGTTCGCAAACTCGCAGAAAGAAGTGGATCCGCCGCAAATGAGATCAGCGAATTGTCACACGGAACCGTTGCCGTAGCCAATGAGGCTGGAAGCATGCTGGAGAAGTTGGTGCCCAATATTGAGGAGACCGCCACTCTGGTACAGAAGATCGCCCTGACAAGCAACGACCAGAGAGACAGTGCCGGTCAAATCAATACGGCGCTTTCCCGCCTTGATATGCTCAGTCAGCAAAATGCTTCTGCTGCGGAAGAAATGGGAGCTTCCAGCTCGCAACTTGCGGCAAGTGGGCAGGAACTTCAGCAGAGCATGCAGTACTTCAAAATGAAAGAAGTAGCTGATGCCCTGCCACATGACACCGCGCAGGCTCTTCCCTCGGGAGACACTCATATTAACGAGTTCGAACAACACTGATGTTGCCTGATCAAGACACTTCACCGGCTAATGGGTGATTTCGTCATGGTTTCATAACTGGCTTATGCTGAAAGGCCTGGAGAAATGAAATCTTCAGGCCTTTTTTGCCAGTTTAACTCAGATTTTAATTTACGTTTGATTTGCAAATCTTGACATTTTATACTTATGCCGATAATGAATTTCATAATCACTAGATACCAGAGTTCATCAGCCGATCATCTATATGACTCTGTCGAATTTCGGCATGATATGGAGGGTAGAGAAATGGGCAGCGCACAGAAAGTGTCTACAATGCGCAAAGAGTTTTTTACGGAATGCCACTCTCTGCAGAACAAGCTTTCACTGGTTGTGCGAAAGGGAAACAAGATAAAGGCGCAAAATTCATTCAAGCTTCAGGACTCGGGGATGGTCGAGATTGGTTTCAATCTTGGCGGCGATATCAAGGGGGAAGCGCGAGAGCACGGGAATAACCCTCGGATCTTGTCTGTCGAACAGGGACAGGTACATATAGATTTTTACTCTGGGCGGACACGAGTATTGAAATTCCTTGCTGGCAATCCCGTTTGCTGGATAGGAGTATTGCTTCCTGTGGATATGCTTTCGACTTTTTTCGAGACTCCCCTATTTAGTCCCGAAAGAATGAATGACCCGTATGCCTCCGATTCGTTTGTTCATAAATCTCTGGGGCCTATAACGACCGGGATGAAAGTTGCGTTGCACCAGATTCTGGTATGCCCATTTACAGGCAAAACAAAGCTTTTGTTTTTTGAAAGTAAGGTGTTGGAACTTATTTCCCACGTGCGTTTCAGCGCTGATCGTTCAACATCTCCTGAGGACGCGTATGCCGTCAGCCTGACTTCGTCTGACAAGGAGAGACTCTGGCAAGCTCGTTATCTACTCGACAAGAGCTTGGAGAATCCGCCGTCCATTACCGAATTGGCAAGATTTATTGGGGTCAATGAATTCAAGCTGAAGAACGGTTTTCGACAGGTGCATGGCATCACACCCTACAAATATCTCTCTGAAAAAAGGCTTGAAAGGGCACGGTATTTACTGCGGGAGCGGCAGATGAATGTGACTGAAGCCGCTTTTGCTGTGGGTTATTCCAGCCTGAGTCATTTTGCAAAGATTTTCCGGGCCAGATTTGGCGTAAATCCTCATGAATTTTTGGTGCAGGAGGACGGATGCCTTGAGGCGGGAGTCGCGAGCTAACGATTTGTCAGTTCCGTGAGAGGTTGGTTACTTGAGCAAAATGAAGGGAGTATTTTTCTGTCCTGAATTCCAGATTGTCTTAATTGTATGCAATGGCGGACAATGTGCAGAACATGCTGTCGATGCTTTCCTCGGTCTCCGTATAGCAAATTTCATCAAAAATTTCGTCCACATCTGAATTGCATTTTCTTTCCATTAGGGAGACATAGTCAGCGATGGAAAATTTTCCGTTTCTGACACCATCGAAAAAGAAGAGGGCACCAAGCTGTGTACGGGCGTAGTTCAGGAAATATCCGGGAGATGAGACTAACAAGGGAATTCGGTATGCCCAGAGTTCCAGGGCTTTTTCATAACCGGTATAGTCGAGCAGGCCGAGATTGCCGGAAATGGCTTCCCTGAACCGTTGTTTGCATTCTGCTGCCGAGATTGCCTCACGATAGATGCTTTTTTCAAATGTATTGATAGTATCGAATGTCAGAAACGATGTCAGAAGGCTTTCAATAAATTTTGTCCTGGCCCAGGATGAAATATCATCCCCTGCATAATAGCAATCCATATGCGGTAGCGAGAGGAGTTCGAGAGTTAATGCGAAAAATTCGCTTGTGGCCGGGTTGACTTTGTAATTAAAAAATTTGTTGAATCTGTTGAACAGCAAATGGATATGTATTGCATGGCCGACTTCATGGATTCCGGTCATGACATCCTTTCTCGAGCCTCGCAAGTTCATGAACATATATGGCTTTTGGCTATATGGAAGTTGTAGACAGAAATCTGCAGGCGTCTTGCCGTTGTTTGGCAGTATGTCAAACAGATCCTCTGAAATTATGGACCTGAATACGTCCAATAGTGTGGGATGCATTTCGCGCAGAAGTGTGCCTGTTTTGGCGACCCAATCGTCAACGCCTCCGAAGACTTTGATATTGCGTGTGTTCATATCGAACGGGCGCAAACGTACGAGTCCAAGATGGTCCTTGCGGTGTTGGTGCAGTCTGCTCAACAACTCTCTACATGAGGCTGAGATCTTGCCGCTGGAAGGGGATGGAAAATTTTTGGAAGGTTGTTTTTGCTCAAGCAGTTGGAGATAGTTTTTAAATCCTAGTGACGTGGCCAGAGCTTGCCTGGATTGAAGGAGGTTATCGAAAACGGCATCCAGCTCGTGTTCCATGTTTTCCCAGGCTTGATTTTCCTCCAGCCAGCTTTTTTCCCTGTTTTTTCTCGGTATGATCGATGGCTCTTCCGTGGGCGCGGGGTTTAAGGAATGAATCGTTGCCGTAATGTCAAAGTACTGTTTCTGGCATTTCTTTTCCTGCTTCATGTGTGAGGCGAAGGCTTTTTTCCCCAATCGTTTCGATGTATTTTTTGTTGTTATGAAATTTCTCCATCCTGCATCTAAAGATGTGCAAAGGAGTTGCTCCCGATTGGTTCTTATCACCGCGTCAAGTTGACCTGTCAGATCGTGCAGGATTTTTCCATAGATCTGATTGGCCTTGGCAACGTCTGTCCGTCTGGGGGGGGAGGTAACATCCTGTTGTAAAAATAGGCTGAATAGTGTCAGTAATTCCCTATAAAAAAGTATCGCCTTACCCAGCCTATAAATAAACGCTACCTGCCCTTCATTATCGGAAGGGCAGGTAGCGTTTATCTGAGTGTGAAAAAGGTGCTCTTTTTCCTGTAATGCCATTATTCTGCGTACAAGAGCAGAGTGACACGCTTCTTCTTCAAAGGACCAGTTATGCATTGCCGTAAGCTATGCCGTTCACTTGTGCCTTTTCCAGTTCGAGGGTTCCGACGCATATGACGGAATTGAGTTCCGGATTAACCTGACGGAACTTGTAGCGAACAAGCCCCACGCCCGGAAAGAAATGAATGGCGGAAGTAAAGATCGTTCCTGTTTGCCTTTGGTAGTATGTGTCGACTCGAAGGCAGTTCTGGAAGATTCCGGCCGCTGTTTTTATTGTTTCATAGCCTGTCATCTGGGACTCCAGGTATGCCGGGATTTCCGTACCGTCATCCTCGGTCAGGACGTAGGGCATTGTCCGCTTTTGTCGAAACCCGGCCTTGTTGCTTATGCTGGTCCATGGAGGGGTGAAGGATTCCGAATTCCCTCCCTTGGGCTGCATATCCGCGTGGTGCTGTATGCCTTCTTCGTCCTTGCTGATGACCAGCATCATGGGATTGTGGTCCCCAAGCAGAAATGCCTGCTTTCCGTTGGATTCTGTGGTGCCATGGATTGTCCAGTGCATATGCCCGGTCAGTACCTCTCCGTTTCTCCTTACCCGTGTGGACAGCATGTCCCAGTAGTTGTCAGGATTTTCCACGGGAAAGTATGCGTCAATATCCAGATCCGGGGGAGTGATTTTGTTCACCTCGTCAATCGTCCCAAGGCAACCCTGATATATTGTAGGTTCCATGGATTCTCCTTTCTGTTAGTGGTTTTCGGTTACAATTGGAATCTGCCTTTGAACATGAATTCACTCGAATGAGTGAGTTTACTTTTGAGAATGCTGTGTTGTTGGCGTTTGCCTTGTTTCCGGTTACTTCTGCGATGCAATATAAAGTTTGAATGCACCGGTTGTTTCATCCGTGATAGGGGCCGGGCTTTGTTCCGAATAGGCCTCTACGGTTTTGAATCCCGCTTCCTTGAGCATGAATTTGTACTCCATCAGCGTGTAAAGCCGAATCATTCTGGTGTAATACTCTACAGAGTAGTCTCCATTATTGCGGAGAATCCTGTAGTCGGAAGCTTTTGCAATGCCTTTTATGGTATTCGTCGGGGTGAAAGTGTATTCTCCCCTGGCAAAACCAGCATTGAATTCACTGATATGATTGGCTGTCCATCCAGCCGGGTTCCAGACTCCCAACGGATTGTATACAGAGAAAAGAAATGTGCCTTTTTCGCTGAGAAGCGAGTGGGCCTTCCTGAAAAAACTGATGACATCGTCGCTTTTGAGCATAAACTGGAGAACATAGAATGCCACGATACCGTCAAAGCTCTGTTTTGAATTGAAGTCTTCAAAACTTGTACGCTCAATGCCCACTTGAAGATTGGTTTGCTTGTTTTTGCGTTCAAGCACTTCAAGCATGGGGGCACTGGAATCCACGCCCAGAACACTATATCCCTTCTGGGCCAGAGGAATGGAAAACCGACCTGTTCCGCAACCGATATCCAATGTCTTTCCAAATTGTTCGGGGGAGTCCTTGATGATATCCAAGTACAGATTGAGATCGCGAAGAGCTTCTGCTTCGTCAAAAAAATAGTCCCAACCTTGTGCTATTTTTGTTGAATAGTCCTGATACATGCTTTCTCCCAATAAATGTTGTGATTTATTACGCCCGTATTGGAACAATGAATGCGACTCGATTTCCTCTCTATGTTTGGAAAATTATGTGTATTGCAGAACAGAAACTTATCAATTGTGTGTGAATGTTTTTTTTAGAAATATGTTGCCTGTTCGACTAACGCGCAAAGGAGTAGTTTTGATGGAATAGGAAATTCACAGTTCCCCATTTTCGCTGTAGTTGGCGAAAAAGGAGAACTGTTTCCTTGAAGAAAAATGTAAGGCTGTAAGAATCTGTGCAGATTTTAGGAAAGAGGCAATGCGGATTTAAAGTCTGACCTGTCGATGCGTTGAAGCATGTGCCCGTCTTTGAGCAGTACCGCAGCATCACAATAAGAGGAAACAAATTCGAAGTCATGCGTTACTATGATGACCGTCGACCCTTTTTGTGATTCCTCATTGATCTTCTTCCCCATTGCTTTCATGCTGTAGGCATCGAGCCCTGAGGTCGGTTCGTCAAGAATGAGTATTCGCGGAGAATTGATTGCAGCAATTGCAAAAACCAGTCTTTGCTGCTGACCGGCAGAAAGGTTTTGCGGATGAGCATCCTTCAATTTTTCCAAACCGAGATCCTCAAGAAATTGGATGGAAAAGTCCTCGTCGGCCTTGGCAACAGCTGAGTTGAGTTCTTCCAGAACCGTCGAGTAAAACAACTGATGACTGTTTTCCTGCAATACCAGACCACAATCCTGCAAACGTTGTCTTGTCGAGAGTTTCTTTTTTGAGCCGTCGCTGAAAGTGCCATTCGAGGGTTTGAGCAGGCCTGCGATCAGCTTGGTGAGTGTGGTTTTTCCGGAGCCGTTCGGTCCAATAACGGCGATCTTCTCGCCTTGAACAAGGTCCAGAGAAATATCTTCTAAAACTTTTTTCTTTTTTCTGCGGTACGAGAAGGAAAGGTTTTGAGCTGTCAGGTTGGTGCATCCATTCTTTTTACCACTTTCGTATGGAAGTTTGTCCGAATTTTGTATGAAAGACCTCAAATCCAGAGCGCGTAGTCCATGTTTTTGCATCAACGTATTGGTGATTTTTGCGTTTCGAGACAGGGTTGTAATGATTTCTCCGTTCTCTACTATAGTCATTCTGTCAAACAAATCAGAAAGATAATAGATGCGATGTTCTGCGACGATAATGGTTTTCCCTTTATTCTTCAGGATTTCCAGAATTCGTTTTAGGTTTTCAATTGCCTGAAAGTCCAGATTCGCTGAAGGTTCATCCAGAAAAAACACGTCCGACCCCGTGGCATGGATGGCAGCAAACGAAACTTTTTGTTGCTCCCCACTGGAAAGTTCATACATTTTTCTGTCGCGAAGATGATTAATGGCAAACAGGTCAAAGGCCTCATCAACCCGTTGCACGATTTCTTCTTTTGATAGTTCAAGGCTTTCCGGTCCGAAGGCGATTTCATCGGTGACATTGATATGGAAGAATTGGGATCTTGGGTTTTGGAATACAGACCCGGCAATTTTCGAGATGGATTCCGGAGTCATTTCCGAGAAGTCCTCGCCGAAAAGTTTGATGTTTCCTTCTGTTTTTCCAGGAAGGAGGTGTGGGATGATGCCGTTCAGACAACGTAGCAGGGTTGATTTACCACAACCACTCTCCCCCGCGAGTATAATGAATTCTCCAGGAGCAACATCAAGGTTGATGTTTGTGAGCGCAGGATGTTTTGCACCTGTATATGTAAAAGAGAAGTCTTTTATCGATATGGCTGTGGTGGTCATATTTTTGCCTCCGGCAGCGGCGAGCAGAGGACAAATACCAAATAGAGCGCCGTGAAGAGCACAAAGAGAGCATCGCGATAGGTAAAGCCAACCTCTTGATAGAAATGGTTTCCCTTGAAATTGAGCCCTCGTGTGGAGAGCGAGAAAAACAACTCTTCGCCAAGAACAAAGGTTCTGAAAAGGAATGTCGATACGAAAATTTCAAACGTCGAAAACGGGTGCATAAGTATTGCTTTTGTTGAGTACAATCGTCTGATTTTCAGGGCATCCCTGATAATTCCCGCCTCAAAAATAAGTGTTGGGATGAAGCGGAAACAGATAGCCGTCGGTATGATGAGCGCTCTATGCATTTTCATTTTTTTCATCACGTTGATGCTGTCACCCACGGAAACAGCCGCCAGAAGAATTTGGCCCGTACACAGGATCATGCAGATTTTTCTGATGATGAGAGTCAGGGAAACGAGCTCATACGAGGGGGTGTTGAGTACCAGAAGAGGAGTATGGGTGGCGGCAAGAATGACTGTCCACACAATACTGTGTGTTACTCGTCCCAAACATGCGAGAATTGTGAAAAGGTAGAGTATGAAATAGAAATCACGGAGTACTGCATTGGATAAGAGGAATACGCATGTCAACGCGCACGGAAAGACGAGGAGTACTGTCCTTGGATCTAATCGCTGGAATGGATTCATCTTTGAATTTTTCTGGTCATATAATGTATCTACACGATTGTCGTTTGTTCGTTCCCTTTTGCAAGGAGTCATACAGTCCGCGGCCTGCTCATAGTTTGGAGTCGATGTCATGATTATGCGGTTACCATTCGTTCTTTTTTAGTAGTTCGGCGCGCCCAGAAAAAGGGCGCGCCTTTTGTCGGATAACTATCCTCATCGAGCCTTTCCGCCGGTGAAAGGACTCTAGCGTGTTGCCGAATATAGCCGGGTGTTGTTGAAGAATTTTTTTAACAGTCTTTGGCCCATCATGAGCCCCATAAAGCTCCCTATCCAAGTGAAGACAAGAAATCCCAAAGCATAGTAAAAGGTGTATTTCGCAATATATTCCTTTGGCCACATTGTCAGAACATCATTGAACCAAGGAATGTATTTGAAGAGGTACAAAGGGGCGTAAAAGATTGCGGTCTTCAGGGTTACGAAGGTTAAAATGCCACCGATTGCAACCAGTTTCCGTTTGTAACCGCCTAGCAGATAGACAAGAGTATCAGCGAGCAGCCCCCCCAGTGCTCCGGCGATGAAACCGGGCCACCAACCAATCGCGGTATGTACCATACCGATGATCAGACCATGTATTGTCAGTGCTCCAATTTTGGGAACGCGCACCAACATGAGCAGAAAAATTGGTGCCAGCACAAAGTTGATTATGGGGTCCATTGCTCCCCACAATATCGGAAACAGGTGGAGGATCATTGCCGTGCCGAAAAAGAACAATATCAGCGCCGCATTGAAAATGCCGAGCATTATCAAATCGTAAGTCGTCAATTTTTGTATTTTGCCATACATGATATTTCCCCGCAGTTGTTAGTTCAGGGCCAACATTTCACGGTATATTGCACAATCGGACACCAGATGGTCGTGGGTTCCGTGGTCAACGATTTCTCCCTGCTCAAGAACGATGATGTTTTCAGCGTTCATAACCGTGTACAATCGGTGCGCGATTATGATTACGGTCTTGTCCTTGATGAGTTCATTGATGGCATCCTGAATATATGCTTCGTTGATGGGATCCAGAGCTGTTGTCGCTTCATCAAGTATCACCACTGGCGCATTTTTCAGAATCGCTCTGGCAATGGAGATTCGTTGCCGTTGGCCCCCGGACAGAGTGGTGCCTCCCTCGCTGACGATCGTGTCGTACCCTTCGGGAAGCGCTTCTATGAAATCGTGGCAATATGCTTTCCTGGCGGCGTCAATGACTTCTTCCCTGGTGGCTTCTTTACGTCCGGAAAGAATATTGTTGTATATTGTATCGTTGAACAGGTAGACGTCCTGAAATACGAAAGAGAAGAGATTCATCAGATCTTTGTTGTCGATTTCCTTGATGTCGACACCGCCAATTTTTATTTGGCCCGAATATGTGTTCCAAAACAGTGGAATCAGATTGGTGATTGTTGATTTTCCTGCTCCGGAATGTCCCACCAGGGCCGTCAGTGATTTTTCTTCCGCCTTGAATGAAACGTTATGAAGAACTTCCTTGCTGTTGTATCCAAAGGAAACCTTTGAGAACGTTATGTCGTAACGATTCGGAGTTTGCGGCTTTTCGGGGGCATCCAGAACCGGTTGCCTGAACATTTCTTCCACTCGGCTCATGGCGTTGAGCATATGCTGGCCCAACAATGAATACTGCATGATGTCAAACATGGCCAAATACATCAGGATATATGTAAGCATGAAGAAAACTGAGTTGAGCGATGTCTGTGGACTTGCAGCCTGTTGACTTAATGAAAAATACAACAGTACGGCCAGCCCCAGTTCAATGGTAAGCGTAAACAACATCCCCCAGCCCAGAATTGAGCCTTCGGCGATCAAACTTTGCTTTGCCAGTTTTTTTAACAGGTAAAGGAGCTTTTTATTTTGTTCTCCAACCAGTCCAAATGATTTCATGACGGAAATACCTTGAATGTATTCAAGTATATAGGTGTCAGTTTTGTCCACGGTAACAAATCTTTGGGAGCCCAGTTTGATGGTCGTTTTTCTGGCGTAAATGAAAAACGGAGTGGCGATCATGATTATGATAATCGATATCGAGAACAAGTGTAGATCCAAATAGGCCATGATGGCAAGCAGGAGGATCACTGCGAAAATATCGCGCACCAGGCGGATGAAAATATGTGAGAGAAGGAAATCCAGCAGGTTGGTGTCCTGCAGAATCGCATTACTGAGATTTCCCATATTTCTTCCGAGGAAGAAACCGAACGTTATTTTCTTCAGGTGGTTTGCCAACCGCACGCGAATGTTGGAGGTTATTTTATATGCCTCTATCATTACGGACTTGTATGATGCGCTTGTAAGCCCCATTCGCAGAACTGAAAAGAAGACAACCAGTGCTGCCAGGGATGCCACGAGAGTCCAGTTCATGCCTTGCGTCAACAGGCCGCGGACCAGATAGTAGAAAACAAGGATCGAGATTGCGTAGAGCGCCGCTTCAAGAAAAATGTAGCAGACGCCAATACCCAATCCGTAAACGCCCCTGTCTGTTATTTTGTTTAATCTATGCAGCATGGAATTTGCTCCCTTTTCCAAGCGACCAGTTATTCGCTCTGTTTGCCAGCTCCCACATCCTGCCATATTTTTCACTCGCGGACAGGAGAGTACCGTGCGGTCCGGAATCGACGAGTTTGCCGCTATCGAAAACGAAGATTTTATCCGCATTGACAGCTGCCGTCATACGGTGGGTTATGAAGATAACGATCTTATCTGAACAGTCCCGTTTTATGGCATCAAAGATGTTGCGTTCAATGGTTGCGTCGACCTGTGATGTCGGTTCATCCAGCACAAGAATCGGAGCTTTTTTCAGAATGGCTCTCGCGAGACATACGCGCTGTTTTTCGCCTCCGCTTAATCGAGAGCCTTCCGCCCCGATAATCGTGTCATACCCCTGAGGCAACTGTTCAATGAAGTCATGCGCTGCAACTGTTTTGGCGGCACTGACAATAGCTTCGTCGGAAACGTCGTTTTGTCCCATGCAGATGTTTTCCCGTATGGTCCCGTCAATAATGAAAGGATCCTGAAAAACGAATGATATGTGCTTCAGGAGGAAGTCGAGCGAGAGTTCCCTGATGTCGACGCCACCAATCGAAATTTCTCCTTCCTCAATTTCCCAGAAACGCAGGAGAAGTTGTGCCGTGGTAGTTTTCCCTGAACCGGATTCGCCGACAAGGGCATAGAGTCCCGGTTTGTCGAGGGCGATGTTGATGTCGTCCAGCACGGTTTTATCTCCATAGGAGAAAGACACATTTTCGTATTTGATGGCAAATGATTCCACGCTTTCCCTGGTGTGTGCGGACTCCGCGATAGGTTTGTTGTCCATGACCTGTTCGACGCGTCGTGCTCCTTCCATGAGGGAACAAAGCAGGTTGCTCGATGTGTATATCTGATTGATGGGTTTGATCATTGCCGCGCCGAGAATGAAGCAGAGGATGTATGTAGACATGTTGACGTTTACCCCCCCACGGATGAAGAGCGCCATTGCAAACATCAACAAGGGAAGGACAAAGTCCAGGCTGGATTTGAAAAGGACGTAGAAGGGCGAACTCAATTTAATCCATTCGGAAGTGATTTCAATCTGCTTTTTGATCGCCGTGTTGAATTTTGAGAAGGACTCAACCGTTACATTGAATATTTTTATGATCGGGATGGCCTTTATATATTCAATTGTTGCCGAGTTCATGTTCTCGGTGTTGTCAAAGTATTCCTGTACATGTTCTTTTCTTATTTTGCTTATCTTGGAAAGAGCTACCACCATAATCAGGAACGGGATGAACAGGACAATGGGCAGTAGGGCGTTGTGAGAAAAGAGAATGGCGAAAATGGTAATCGGCACAGCCATGGACAGCGCCGTATCCGGAAGATGATGTGCGATATAAATTTCCAGATTTTCGACATCTTCACTCGTAATTTTGCGGAGCAGTCCCGAAGACTTTTGGGAGAAGAAACCGAGCGGGAGTCCTCCAACATGTTCAAGAAGGTCTTTGCGCACATTGCATTGAATGTCGAAGGCCGCCCGGTGCGAACACATTGTCGCGCTGAAGAGCAGCAGATATTTCAAAACAATGAAGGAGGCCGTTGTCACGGCTGCAGTGACGATGAATTCGCCCTGTATTGTTCCGTTAAGAATTGCATCCGTGGCTTCGTAAATGACGATGAGCGGGATTACGGAAACGATTCCTCCCAATATCGCTAAAAAGATCGATGCCAGCAAAAAAAGCCTGTTTCCTTTCGATACCGAGATAAGCCATTTGATGGCTTCAATATTTTCTCTGAGCATGGCTGCCCCTGTTTGGCTCTAATGTCCTGCAGGTTGTAGGCCGGATAAAATTTGTTTTAATCCGGTCATATGGATTCGAATAAAGAACAGACTTGCAGCATGACGATTGCACTGTGCACAAACTTCATGCTGCAAGTCATTTTTGAGGCATCAGCCTCAATCCCCCAGCCGGTTAGAAGTCATATTGTACACCCACCCCACAAAGGACGGTCCTGCCCGGCTGAATTCCGGCCGTATCGCCCGCACTGTAAAGAAGCTGATCTGTCAGGTTCGTTACGGATACGTAGGGTTCAATGGTAAACTGGTCGTAGTGCATCTTGTAGGAGAGTTTGGTGTCGAGAACTACCTTGCCCTGGGAGGGATGTTGCGAACCGTCAGAGAGTTTGTAGGCAACGTACCATGACCCTTCAACGGCCAGTGAGAAGTTGTAGAAGTTGTTAATTAACGCTCCAAAAGCCAGTTTTGTATCCGGTGTTACGGATGAATAGAGACCGTCGTTGGTTGTGCGGTCGGTTCGCTGCATTCTCAGGTAATTGGTGTACAACGTCAGGAAATCTGTCGGGTATACAGAGA
>Ga0207831_100411_pt1 | contig 15522 bp, 15 predicted proteins | sample TtanPargueraPR_7_FD_187741 | JGI IMG/M metagenome (GOLD analysis project Ga0207831, IMG submission 187741) | Aerobic enrichment media microbial communities from Bioluminiscent Bay, La Parguera, Puerto Rico - Tt and M1 (2) (SPAdes) | ecosystem: Environmental > Aquatic > Marine > Unclassified ... | reverse complement strand
TGTGGACGCATTCATTACCGCAGGCCGTGAATTAAACATCATCAAATAGGAACCCCATGAACTCGCTCGACAATATCATCGAACTGACAAGCAAACTCATCCGCTTCAAATCCATGCACTCACAACCGGATGAAATCCACGCCTGCGCCGATTTCATCATGCAATGGTGCAAAGACAACGATATCGAGGCGTCCAGAATCGAGCAGGAAGGCGTGCCTTCCATTCTGGTCATGCCGGAAAACAACAGCGCAACGCTGGCGCTGATGTCACACATTGACGTGGTGGACGCCACGGACGACCTGTTTGAACCGCGCATTGAAAACGACCGTCTGTACGGGCGCGGTGCTGGTGACGACAAATACGCCGCAGCATTGTCCCTCGTCCTGTTCCGTGACCGCCTGCAAGCACTCCGCGCCAAGGGTCTGAACCAAAAGGACATGGCCTTCGGCGTGATCATTACCGGAGATGAGGAAATCGGCGGTGCCAACGGAGCCGGGCATGCCCTGACCAGGGTGGATTGCGAATACGTAATCGCTCTTGACGGCGGGACGCCAAAACGCATGGTGCTCAAGGAAAAAGGCATCATCAACCTGACCGTGACCACCCATGGCAAGGCCGCCCATGGCGCCCGGCCATGGTTGGGCCAAAACGCCATCGACGCACTCATTGACGACTACCAGGCCATCAAGAAACTTTTCACGGAATCAACAGAAGACCATTGGCACAGCACCGTGAACCTGGGAATCATACGGGCCGGGGAGTCCGTGAATCAGGTTCCCGCTACCGCGACAGGACAATTCAATATTCGCTATACCGACCACGACGATCCCAAGGCCATTGTCGAGGACATCAGGGCCACGGTTTCCGGGGATGTCCATGTTGAACGCATCGATCCGGTCTTTGCCTCACCAGAATCACGCTACACCGAACGGCTTCTGAAAATCTCCGGAGCCGAAGCCGTACAGGAACACGGAGCCAGTGATGCCCGGTATTTGAAAAAAAACGGCATGGCCGGTGTCGTGTGGGGAGCCGAAGTGTTCGGGTCCATCCATACGTCCGAAGAATGCGTATCCATCCCGAGCATCGGCACGCTGCTTGATGCGCTTCAGACGCTTGTCATGGAGTTGGAAAAATAAAATCCATCTTCTGCTGCCATAGTATGCTGCATAACGAGGCTCTTTTCTAAAGCGGCAAAATCGTATATGTAGTTAAGCGCATGTTTGATTCCGCACCCGGTCCCGTTTTCGTGGCCGGGTGCGGTTGACGAGAGGAACTGAACGACTGTTTCCATTCTGAAAAACGAACTCGATCCGTTGGAGGTTTGAATGTTCAAAAAAACTTTGCTGTTCGCATTGCTGGCCGTGTTCGCCCTGACGAGCGCCGCCTTTGCCGCACCGAAAAAGGGAGGAACTCTGGTCTTTGCCCGCGGAGCGGACAGCCCAGGTCTCGACCCCGCATACGAAACCGACGGCAACTCCTTCATGGTCTGCGACAACATCTACGACGCACTGGTCGGCTTCAAGCCGGAATCTACAGACCTGAAGCCCTGCCTTGCTGAATCCTGGGACATTTCCCCGGACGGCAAAACATACACTTTCCATCTGCGCAAAGGCGTCAAGTTCCATGACGGAACCGATTTCAACGCCGACGCCGTTGTTTTTTCTCACGGCCGCCAGATGAAAGACAAATCCCACATCAATTTTTTTGCAAAAAAATGGGCCTGGCCCAAAGAACAGCCGGCCGCAGAATATTGGCTGTCCATGGACATGGACAACCTGATTGATTCCATTACGGCCACTGATGACTACACTGTCGTCTACAAGCTGAAAAAGCCTGAAGCGCCGTTCATTGCCAACATGGCCATGGACTTTGCCGACATCGTCAGCCCCACCGCCGTGCTCAAGTACGGTCAGGACTACATCACCCACCCCGTGGGAACCGGTCCCTTCAAGTTCACCAAGTGGATGAAGAACGACCGCATCATCCTGGATCGCTTTGTCGGATACTGGAACGGCGACGCCTATCTGGACAGGGTCATCTTCCGCGTCATCCCGGACAACTCCGTCCGCTTCCTGGAACTCAAGTCCGGCAATGTTCACGTTTGCCAGTACCCCAACCCCGAAGACCTGGAAATGGCCGAGGCTGATCCCAACCTCAACGTCATCACCCAGCCGGGCATGAACATCGGCTATCTGAGCTTCAACCACACCAAGCCGCTGTGGCAGGACGCCAGAATCCGCCAGGCCATTGCCCACGTGGTCAACAAGAAAGCCATCGTGGACAACATCTACTACGGCATGGGTATTCCGGCCACGAATACCATTCCGCCGAACCTCTGGAGCTACAACAACGATATCGTCGACTACGACTACAACCTCGAAAAGGCCAAGCAGCTGCTCAAGGAAGCCCACTTCTTCGAAAAGCTGAAGGCCGCCGGACAGGACAAAATCAAATTGTGGTGCATGCCTGTCGCACGCCCGTACAACCCTTCAGGCATGAAAGTGGGTGAAGCCCTCCAGGCCGACCTCAAGAAGCTGGGCATCAACGTCGAGCTGGTAACCATGGAATGGGGAACCTATCTCAAGAAACAGCGCAAGCAGGATCCGGGCATGGACCTCTTCCAGCTTGGCTGGACCGGTGACAACGGCGACCCGGACAACTTCCTGGCAGTGCTGCTGGATGGTCTGGCCGACCCCAACGTTCGTACTCAATGGAAGAACGAAGAATACCACAAGCTGATGGTGCAGGGGCGCGTGACCACCGACAAGGCCAAGCGTACCGAAATCTACCGCAAGGCCCAGCAGCTGATCCATGACGAAGTGCCCATGATCAACATGGCCCACTCCATTGTGGCCCAGCCCCAGAGCAAACGCGTTCAGGGCTTCAAGCTGCACCCGACCACCAGCGTCTACCTGCACAAGACCTGGCTGAAGTAGTATTCCTTCCAGTCTAACGACTTAAGCAAACCATGCGGCAGGAGCGTTACGCGTTCCTGCCGCTTCAATGAAAGTAGAGTCGAACGTTGCTATATTTTATTCTCAAGAAATTGGCACAAGTCATTCCGACCCTGCTGGGACTCTCCGTGCTCATCTTTTTGATGATCCACATGGTTCCCGGCGACCCGGCCGAAATGATGCTGGGAGAACGTGCCAATGAAAATTCCCTCCGGGAACTGCGCCACCAGCTCGGACTGGACCAGCCCCTGTACGTGCAGTACGGAAAGTTCATGGGCCGCCTCGTTCAGGGAGACCTGGGACGCGCCCTGCGAACCAACGAAAAAATCACCAAGGAAATCAAGGAACACTTCCCGGCTACCCTTGAGCTTTCCATGGTCGCAATCATTATCGCCATCGTTCTGGGGATGCTGGCAGGCATAATTTCTGCCACAAAACAGTATTCCATCTTCGATTACGGGTCGATGTTATTATCACTCGTAGGAGTCTCAATGCCGATTTTCTGGCTGGGACTTGTGCTCATGATCATATTCTCGATCAAACTCGCATGGCTGCCGCTATCGGGCCGGCTGAGCTATGACATTGTCCTTGAACCCATTACCAACCTTTATCTGGTGGACTCCCTGCTTCAGGGTAATTGGGCCGCTTTCAAGGACGCCCTGTGGCACATCATCATGCCCGCGATCACTCTGAGTACGGTTCCCATGGCCATCATCGCCCGCATGACCCGTTCCAGTATGCTGGAAGTCCTGCGGCAGGACTACATTCGCACCGCCAAGGCCAAAGGTCTTGCTCCGCGCATCATCCATTACAAGCACGCCCTTCGCAACGCGCTCATTCCGGTGGTAACGATCATCGGCCTGCAATTCAGTATTCTGCTGGGAGGTGCGATCCTGACCGAAACCATATTTGCATGGCCCGGCATAGGCTCATGGCTTCTGAATGCCGTCTATGCGCGCGACTTCAACGCCGTGCAGGGCGGAACCATGCTCATAGCTCTGGTCTTCGTCCTCATCAACGTGCTGGTGGACATCACCTACGCATGGATCAACCCAAGGATTAAGGTGTAGTCATGTCCTGTACGCAAACAGCAAACACAACCACGGACGCCTCCTGCAAGTCGCGCTCGCCGCTTGCGGAAGCGTTGCTACGGCTCCACAAGAACCGCACGGCACTCGTCGGGTTGATCATCGTTGCGGTCTTCGCTTTTCTGGCCATCTTCGGTCACTGGATTGCACCGCACGATCCGCTGGAACAATCCCTGTATACCAAACTGAAGCCACCCTTCTGGATGCCCAAGGCCGCGGACGGCTTCCTGCTCGGAACCGACGACTTCGGCCGCGACCTGCTCTCGCGTATTATCTACGGCGCACGCATATCCATGCTCGTCGGGGTGGTCTCCGTTTCCATCTCCCTGGTAATCGGAACAATTTCCGGCGCCATCGCCGGTTTTTACAGGGGGTGGGTGGATATCCTGATCATGCGTGTCATGGACATCCTGCTGGCCATTCCGAGCATTCTGCTGGCCATCGTCATCGTGGCCTTTCTCGGCCCCAGCCTCCAGAACGCCATGATCGCCATTGGTGTGGTTTCCATCCCCCGCTATGCGCGTATCGTTCGCGGATCGGTTCTTGAAGAATACTCCAAGGACTACGTACAGGCGGCACGGGCGTTGGGAGCATCGGATACCCGGCTCATTTTCCTGCACATTCTGCCGAACTGTCTTGCCCCGCTCATCGTTCAGACAACATTGGGCTTCGCTTCCGCCATTCTGGAAGCAGCGGCACTCAGCTTTCTGGGTCTTGGCGCACAGCCGCCCACACCGGAATGGGGCGCCATGCTTGCAGGCGGACGCGCGCTGATTCTGCGCGCATGGTGGGTCGTAACCTTCCCCGGTATCATGATCCTGCTCGCGGTTCTCGGATTCAACCTGCTCGGCGACGGCCTGCGCGATGCGCTGGACCCGAGACTGAGGGATTAGGGGAAGACAGCAATGACACAACAACCACTATTGACCGTGGACGGCCTGTCCACATACTTCTATACGGATCGCGGCGTGGCCAAGGCTGTCTGCGATGTGAGCTACGACATCAATCCCGGGGAAACGCTTGGGGTCGTGGGCGAATCGGGATGCGGAAAATCCGTCACGTCCCTTTCCGTCATGCGCCTCATCCCCGAACCGCCGGGCAAGATCGTCAGCGGAAAGATAACCTTTGACGGTCAGGATCTGCTCAGTCTGAACGAACGCCAGATGCGCAAGATCAGGGGTAACAAGATATCCATGATCTTCCAGGAACCCATGACCTCTCTGAATCCGGTCTTCCGCGTGGGCGACCAGATTGCCGAGGCCATCATTCTGCACGAAGGCCTGAGCCACAAGGCTGCCCTTGAGCGGGCCGTGGACCTGCTCAAGCAGGTGGGTATCCCGTCACCGGAATCACGTGTTTACGATTACCCGCACCAAATGAGCGGCGGCATGCGCCAGCGCGTCATGATTGCCATGGCTCTGGCCTGCAAGCCCAAGCTCATCATCGCGGACGAGCCGACCACCGCTCTGGACGTGACAATACAGGCCCAGATTCTGGAACTCATGGACAAGCTGCGCGAGGAAACAGGGACGGCCATCCAGCTCATCACGCACGATTTGGGCGTCATTGCCGAGACCGCGCAAAAGGTGTTGGTTATGTATGCCGGGCGCGTTGTGGAACAGGCTGACGTAAAAGACCTGTTCACCAACCCCATGCACCCTTACACACGCGGTCTGATGCGCTCCATTCCGGGGCTTGGCGAGCAGGAGGAAAGGGAACGTCTGGAGACCATTCCCGGCGTGGTCCCCTCGCTGCTCAACCTGCCCAAGGGATGCCGGTTCCATGACCGTTGCCGCCACGCCATGGAGCGTTGTGCACTTGAGGAACCAGAACTCAAAATCGCCGACGGCAAGCACCCTGTCCGCTGCTGGCTGTATCAGGAGTAGTTCATGAGCGAATCAAACAAGGATATACTCGTCCGGCTCCGAGGTGTGCGAAAGCACTTCGAGGTCAAGGGCGACATGGGCCGCAAAAGCGGCGTGGTCAAAGCCGTGGACGGTGTGGACCTCGACATATACAAGGGCGAAACGCTCGGTCTGGTGGGAGAATCAGGATGTGGCAAATCCACGCTGGGCCGTTGCATCCTGCGTCTTGAACACCCAGAAGCCGGAGAAGTCCTCTACAAGGACACCAACGTGCTCACCCTGTCGCGCAAGGCCATGATCCCCATGCGCAGCAAGATGCAAATCATCTTCCAGGATCCCTATTCGTCCCTGAATCCGCGCCAGACCATCGGCCAGATCATCGGCGAAGGCCTGACCATCCACAACATCGGCCAAAAAAGTGGACGTATGAACACCGTACGTTCCCTGATGGACAAAGTGGGTCTGCGTCCCGACCAGATCATGCGCTACCCACACGAATTCTCGGGCGGTCAACGCCAGCGTATCGGCGTGGCCCGGGCACTGGCGCTGAACCCGGAGCTGATCATCTGTGACGAGCCGGTTTCAGCCCTGGACGTTTCCATTCAGGCACAGGTCATCAACCTGCTCATGGACCTGCAGGAAGAATACAAGCTGACCTACCTGTTTGTGTCGCACGACCTGAGCGTGGTCAAACATATCAGTGACCGTGTGGCGGTCATGTATCTGGGACGCATCGTGGAACTGGCCGATAAGAACGCGCTCTACGAAAATCCCAGCCATCCCTACACACAGGTGCTCCTCAAGGCCGCCCCTGTTGCGGAGGTAGGTTCCAAGCCCAAACGTGAGGGACTTTCCGGCGAACTGCCCAGTCCGCTCAATCCGCCTGCTGGCTGCCACTTCCATACCCGTTGTGACAGGGCCACGGACAAATGCCGCAAGCAGACTCCTGCCCTGACCGATCTGGGCGGTGGGCACATGGTGCGTTGTTTCCTGCATTCGGACAAGGTTGCCGAAGATCTGGATTAGACAGTTAACGGCCGCATATCAAAATGAGGAAGGACCGCGGCAGTTGTTGCGGTCCTTTTTTTAGCCTCTTTCGCCTCCGGCGGCCAAAGAACCTTCTGAAAAAAGTTCTTTGAAATCTCCCAAACTTTTATAACGCTGCGGCCCGCCCTGCTTTCGCAGGATGGGCCGCAGTTTTTTTATAAATATAAATTAATACCCCGCCGCGCATTCGCAGGATGCAGCGGCAAACAAGGGATGCAAGGGACGTGTCCCTTGCCCGCCGGAGGCATATCTTGTCGTCCAACACCGCCGACGGCGGCATCATATTCTGTATTTCACGCCTGACGGGTCCAGTCCAGAATGACCTTGCCGGACTGGCCGGAACGCATGATCTCAAATGCTTCGGCATATTCATCTATGGAGAAATGGTGTGTAATGGCGGGAGAAATATCCAGCCCACTTTGCAGCATGGAAGTCATTTTATACCATGTTTCAAACATTTCGCGCCCATAAATTCCCTTGACGAACAGCCCCTTGAATACCACGGTATTCCAATCAATGGTCGTTCCGGGAGGAAGAATACCCAACAGGGCGACTTTGCCACCGTGGTTCATTTTTTCCAGCATCTGGGTAAAGGCCGAAGGATTACCGGACAACTCCAGTCCCACGTCAAACCCTTCCACCATGCCGATATCTTCCATGACCGATTCAAGCGATTCCTTCATGACATTCACCGTTCGGGTGGCCCCCATACGCTTGGCCAATTCCAGCCGGTAGTCGTTCACGTCGGTAATGACCACATGCCGTGCGCCAACATGCCGACAAATTGCCACGGCCATCATACCGATGGGACCGGCTCCGGTAATGAGCACATCCTCACCTACAAGGTCAAAGGAAAGAACCGTATGTGCGGCATTGCCTAACGGATCCAACACGGAAGCCATGTCATCGGAAACATTGTCAGGAATACGAAAGGCGTTCACGGCCGGGATGCACAGATACTCGGCAAAGCAACCGGGCCTGTTCACCCCCACACCAACAGTGTTGCGGCACAGGTGGCGTTTTCCCGCCCGGCAGTTGCGGCAATACCCGCAAGTGATATGCCCTTCGCCGGACACACGATCACCGGGCTTTATGCCTTGCACTTCCCCGCCGATCTCCACGACTTCTCCCACGAATTCGTGCCCCACCACCATGGGGACGGGAATGGTTTGCTGTGCCCACTCGTCCCAATTGAATATATGGATGTCCGTGCCGCAAATGGCGGTTTTGGTAATGCGAATGAGCGCGTCATTGTGGCCGCAGGAAGGAAAAGGAACCTGTTCCATCCAGATCCCCTGTTCGGCTTTGCTTTTTACCAGTGCTTTCATGCTTGGCTGTATTTCCATAAAATCTCCCTGAGGCCAAAATCATTTGCTGTTGTAAACGCCGTATTTTCTTTGCGTCACTTCTCATAAGGAAGCAAGAATTTAGTGAAAAACATAAACAGACTACGCGGCTTTCGGATTGCGCAAGGCAGAACCAAAGCGTAGCATATCCGCCACGCTGCAGCCAACGGCAACCACATTGGACTGTTATCGTGCCCGGAAGTACCCGTTCTGCCACCTTTTGAGGCCGATGTAAGCGGTGTAAAACAATTTTCTTTGTCCGGCGAAGGGAAAAGGAGACAAGTCATGAGTACTGAAACGATCATCAACCAATCGCTATGGCCTCGAGCCAGCCACTACGAAATGTTCCGTTCCCTTGCTCAACCGCATTTCAGCACAACGGTCCGCGTCGATGCCACAGACTTGGTCTGCACGCTCAAACCGGCAGGGCACTCCATATTCGCAGCGTGCCTGTTTTGCATCATGCGCGCTGCAAATCATGTCCCTGAACTGCGCACGCATTTCAGGCCCGGGCCTGAAGGAGATACGGTGGTACGCCATCCGGTCATTCATCCGAGCGTGACTGTTCCCATTGAAAACGGCCTTTTCGGTTTCTGCTACTTTGAACACGCAAAGGACTGGGCCGAATTCGCGCCGCGTTGCAGGCAGGCAACCTCAGATGCAAAACAGCAAACACGGCTCACGGACAAAAGCAAAGGAAATGACTATTGGCTTTTTCTGACCTGTCTGCCGTGGTTGGACTTCACGAGTCTTACACAGCCAACAAACGGCCCGGAGGATTGTTTTGTGCGCATAGCCTGGGGCAAACTGACAACTGAAAACGGAAGAACCTCCATGCCGGTCAACATACAGGTCCACCATGCATTGGCGGACGGCATGCACGTGGCCTGTTTCATGGAGCGGCTTCAATGGCACCTGAGCCATATTGAAGAAACATTCGGGATCAAAATTCAATAAATATTTTTCACGATACAAAGAAAAAGGCCCGGCGCATGCGCCGGGCCTTTTTTCCTGCGGTCCCGATAAACAATTAACGGGGTCTGAATGTGATGCGACCGCGGGTCAGGTCATATGGGGAAAGTTCAACCGTAACGGTATCGCCGGGCATGACCCGAATGCGGAACTTGCGCATCTTGCCGGAAATATGGGCGAGCACTTCGTGCCCGTTTTCAAGCTGTACACGAAACATGGCGTTGGGCAGGGCTTCTTCTACCGTGCCCTGAACCTGAATGCCTTCTTCCTTGGCCATTTAAACTCCTTGGTTCTTGAACTCTATTCGTAAAAAGGCCCTGCCGTGAGGCAGGGCCTAAACCATACGAAATTAAACGACTACCAGCGGGGTGCGCGCTCGGCACGGGGACGAGCTTCGTTCACCTTGAGATTGCGGCCACCGAAATCGGTGCCGTCCAAGGCGTCGATGGCAGCCAAAGCGCCCTCGTCTTCCATTTCCACAAAACCGAATCCGCGCGGGCGGCCGGTTTCACGGTCTTCGATCAACTTCACGGACAGAACTTCACCGTAAGAGGCAAAGGCGGAACGTACTTCGTCCTCAGTAGAACTCCAGGGCAGGTTGCCAACATAAATGCTTTTGGCCATTGAAAAAAACTCCAAATAAAAAAGTAAACATCCGGCCGGAGCTCATTGGTCACCCCATGAACAAGAGCACGAGAACGAAAACATCGCCTGCATTGCGACCGGCATCGAGCATGTACCAGCACGGCCCTACAATACGGCCACGTCCCCGTGGACGCTGCTGGTTTGTGCATGAAGCCCTACCCCACGCCAATGCTGGCGTCAAGGATTCCAGTACCCTTTTTGCACGGAAGTCCTTTTGCGACTGCAAAAAAAAAGGCCGGTCCCGAAGGACCGGCCAAAAACCGTTGCAATAGCAATTGATTACTTTTGGGAATTAATGGCCTTGCGAATGCACAGGGATGCACCACCCCAGGTGATGCCAAGTCCGATGACCATCATGATGACAGCTCCGGTAGTCATGACTATCTCCTCCTCAGGAAGTTTCCGTTAACGCCGGTGTGCCCGGCAAAAGCCATTTCCTTGCTGGACACGACAAAAGCCAACACAAGGCAGACTCCGAGAATCGCCCAGCCGAAGGACATGATGGCAGCATCCGGATAGTCGCCGTAGTTCTTGTTCAAGTCAGTGTAGAAGTTCATGACAACCATGTAGGTCATCATGATGGGAGCAACAAAACGCAGGCAGAATTGCCAAATTGCGCCCACGGAAAACTCGGAAGTCGCATTGGCATGTCCCTGCAACTCATCCAGCTTGCAGAACCAGCTGATCATGATAATTTCCAGCAGACCGCAGCTCAACACTCCGAAGTTGTTAATGAAGTGGTCAACGATATCCAGGAGGAGCAGGCCGCCTCCCATGGTAAACGCTATGCTGACGAGAAAGCCGAGACCACAAACCACGCTGGCCGCGCCCTTTCTGCTCATGGCCAGCTTGTCCACAATGGTGGAAACAACAGCTTCGGTAAGCGAGACATGCGAGGACATACCGGCCACAGTCAGTGCCAGAAAGAACAGAACCCCGAAGAACACCGGCATGGGCATCAGGTTGATGGCCGTCGGCAAGGTGATGAAGGCCAGTCCCACACCGGAGCTGACGACTTCACTCACGGCAACGCCTTTTTGGACAGCCATGTAACCAAGCACACCGAAGATCATGAGACCGCCCAACATGGAAAAACCACAGTTGATGAAGACGGTCATGGTGGCGTTGTTGTTGATGTCCGATTTTTTGGGCAGATAGCTGGAATACGCCAGCATGATGGAGAATCCGATGGACAGGCTGTAGAAAATCTGACCGTAGGCGTCAGCCCAAACCTGATGGTTCATGATGGCAGAGAAGTCCGGACGGAACAGCCACTGCAATCCTTCGGCAGCACCGGGAAGCATGAGAGTACGGCCGATAAACGCCAGCACCAGCAAAAACAGGAGCGGCATGAATACCTTGTTCAAACGCTCGACACCGCCGCGTACGCCGGAGAATACGGCAATGAAGGATACTACCCAGGCCAGGGCGGTGGCACCTAAAATCGGCCAGTTGAAACCGCCCATATCAAGCGGAGAACCGGTCAGATGCAGATAGTCCTTGAAGAAGAAGTCTGAAGGTGAAGTACCCCAGGCCTGTGTGAAGGAGAAAATGAAATAGCAGATAGCCCAGCCCACAACGACGACATAGTAGGTGGAAATGACGAAAGCCACCAGCATCTGGAACCAGCCCAGCCATTCCCAACGGCGGGAGATGGAAGAAAAAATTCTGGGAGCCGAGCCGCGGAATTTGTGGCCGAGACCGAATTCCATAATCATGAACGGAATGCCCACGGTCAGCATGGCGATGATATAGGGAATCAGAAATGCGCCGCCACCATTATCATACGCCATGTAGGGAAAGCGCCAGATGTTGCCGAGGCCGATAGCGGAACCGACGGCGGCCAAAATAAAGCCTGTGCGTGAACTCCACGTTTCACGTTTTTGCATGAGTTTTCCTCTCTTTGCGAACAAAAACCTTGTTCGCCCCTTATAAATCCAAAAAAAACGACAACGGTTTACTCAAAACGGAATCTCGACTCACATAATGACCTTTTGAATGATTGTCTACGTCAAAAAACACCTCTTTCTTCCGTAAAAAAGCAAAAATTCTTTTGCTTATTAGGCAAAAAAAGCCAAACGGCGCATTTTTCCAGCCACTTTTCCCTAAAAAAACGAATCCCGCATTTCTTAAAAAATGCGGGATCAGAGACAAAACATATGGGAAAATGATAGACTTAAAGCAAACCCTTTAGCCATGCTTCAAACTCCACGGCTTGTTTCTTGAGGTGAAACCGCTCACCGCAGGCAATACGGGCTTGCTCCTTGTATTTTTGCAACGAGTCGTCGGAAAGTTCCACGACCTTTTTCAATGCGGCATGGAATTCGGCAGGTCCGGCATCGCGGGGCAGAAGAAATTCATTGAGCGCTTCCGGCCAGACTTCGCGAACACCACCCACATCGCGACACACAGGCAGCACACCGCAGGCCATGGCTTCCAGCAAGGTGTTGGGCAAACCTTCGCTCGTGCTGGCCAAAACAAATACGTCCGAACCGGCAAGTATGGAATTTACATCGGTACTGAATCCGCTGAAGTGAACATGATCGTCAACACCGAGCTGTTGGCTCAGGGCGGCCAGTTCATCGTCACGGTCACCGGTTCCCACGATATTCAGGCGGCAATTTTTCAATCCCTTCATGGCCTCCAGCACGACCTCATGCCGCTTGGTCTTGATGAGTTGTGCGGTCATGACCAATTCACGGGGTTTGCCGGGCGGCGGACACGCTTCGGCAGGGATTTTCCCATTGAGCACGACATGCACGTCTTCCGGGTGGACATACGGCAGATTGCGTTGAAATCCATCGGCAATAAATTGGCAAGGACAAAGAAAATGAGGACGAATCCATTCGTGCACGCGGCGAGTGCGCGGTTTGAAAGCAATGTCACCGGGCAAACCGATACGTTGCACCACGGGAATCCCCAGCAAGCGGGCCGCAATCCCGGCCGTGGTCAAATCCTTGCCGACGTTGATGATCAAAACGTCAATACGCGCACGGGTAAATGCAGCCATGAACCGGGCAACGGAAAGCGGGTTGAAATCCGGGCCAAAAGAAACGGCTTTTCCATGTCCCAACTCCTCGCGGCAGCGGTCCAGAAAAACGCCGGGCCGGGCCCACACAAAATTCTTGTGTCCCAGTTCCCGCATTTCACGGGCAAAAGTCAAAAACCACGTTTTGACTCCGCCCCACTTCTTCGTTGCATTAACCCAGGCTATCCGCACCAATGTCCTCCGGTTCTGCGAGCCGGACACCATGCCACGGCACCACGGACATCTGCCACAAAAACGCACCGCGAGTCCAGCTCGGCACGCGCTTGGAAATCGTTGCTGGAAATAAGGACTCTAGCCGGCAACAGCCCCGGAGGATGTTTTGATATCATTGACGTGCACGCAGTTCCGACCTGCCTTTTTGCTCAGGTAGAGTTGCTTGTCGGCCCGGTCCAAAACGTCTTGGGCACTTTCGCCATTCTTGACAACGCCTCCCCCAAAAGAAGCTGTCACCCGTATTGGCTGTCCTTCATGATCAACCCAGGACTGCTCCACAAGCATACGAACACGGCCAGCCAGCTTCACAAGCCCCTCTTCCCGGACATTGGAAATCAAAACCAAGAACTCCTCGCCGCCCCAGCGACAGATGCTGTCCAAAGGACGCAAGCCCCCGGACAAGGTCCGGGCCGTCATGGTCAACACCTGATCCCCCACAAGGTGTCCCCATCTGTCATTGATACATTTGAAGCGGTCAATATCCACGAACAGAACACCATACGGAACACCCTGTTTTTGAAACCCATTATGCAGACGTTCCAACATGATATCCGCATAACGCCGGTTGCCCACATTGGTAAGCGGATCACGAAAGACTTCTGTCCGCAATTCCTCCATTTCTTCAATGAGACAGGCGTGCTTGCTGTCATCCGCAAAGACCTCCACTGCGCCGATGATTTCACCTTTTTCATCATACATGGGTGAGGAGCGAACAAAAACGGGGATTCTATGCCCGAGTTTGTGGTGCATGAACAGGTTGGCTTCCCTTCTCAGGCCGTCTTCCATGGTCGCGGCCAGGGGGCATCCATTTATGCAAAGTTCGGTTCCTTCCCCATCAATGTGGCGCAAAGGGTTGTCCGGGCAACGTTTGCCGATCACCTCTTCGGGGGGATAACCGCTGATCCGCTCGGCACCCTTGTTCCAATAGGTCACCTGCATATTCCGATTCACGAAATAAACTCCGTCTGTCAGGGATTCGAGCACATTCCTATAAAAATCGTGATCCATTCACATCCTCTTTGAGGCTTGGCCGCGCAAATGATATTTTCGGGAGCAGAGTTCTTATACTATATCATTTCTCCTAAACAGGATCAATTACTACTTAGCGCAAAGCTATATTATCCTGGTGTAGTACAAAAAAGAAATGAACCGGCAGAGAATGGTAGACAGAAGCAGCACTTCACATTTTCATCTTAAGCTTGCAGGACACGCAAAAAGGGAAAACCGTAAACCGGCTTTCCCTCCCCAGAAATGACAAACAGGCGCGCCGTTAGTCCTTGACTACCATTACGCTGGAAGCCTTGACCATGGCTTTGACCTTGGCGCCTGCCTGCAAACCCATCTTTTCGACCGAGCCTTTCGTGATCACGGAAACAACTTCGACACCGGGAGCGATTTCGATGACCACTTCGGCATTTACCATACCCACATTCACTTCTTTTACGGTGCCGGGAATCAAATTTCTGGCGCTTACTTGCATAAGGAGTCCTCCTTTTACTGATTTGAACTATTTCCTCTCTTCCAGCTGATTCCGTCAAGATATTAAAAAGAAAATAATGAATACTCATCTCGTAAAAAAATGCCAATGCTCCGCTCACGCGAAGCAAAATTTCATTGGGCAAAAGTTACTCTCCCCTCTAAAAATCAGGCAATAAAAAAGCCCACTCATTCGCCGTGAGTGGGCCGATTTCAATAGTCATGTCTTCAAAAGAAACAGAACTATTCCAAAGGGATTTGTACTTCGGTAACGTAATTCTCCGGGTTCCCGGCCAGGATCATGCCAGGCCCTTTGATGTAACGCTCCCGAAAGGGCAATGCAGGCGTCAGACCGTGCTCCTTGGCAAAGTCAAAAAGCGCTTCGTAGGATTTGCCCAATTGATCGTAAGGGCCTTGATGCACGGTGGAAAGGCAACGGATACCAGGGAGACATTTTACCTTGAAATTCCCTCCATCGATTTCGCGTTTGAGCGGCACGCAGGACTCTATGTCTGCCTGTTCACGATACTCTGCATCATGATATAGACTCATGGCACATCCGGTGGAGTATCGTCCTGCCTTGCGGTAGAGTTTGCCAAAGGCCTTGCCCGAATCCTTGTATGCTCCTGTCCAACGCAAGGATATGACCCAAAGGGGTTCAAGCAACTTTTCCGCCACAACACCGACCTCAATTGATTTCATGTCCGGTACCCTCTTTTCTCGTTTGAGAATGGTCGTAATGGATGCGGATATTTTTTGCAGCCTTCCGACTTCCTTTTGAATCTCCGTCTGCCGTTGCCGCAGAACCTCTACAAGGTCGGCCTCGTCGTTACAGCGTTGGAGAATGTTCTGGATCTCGGAAAGAGA
>Ga0207831_100410_pt1 | contig 15527 bp, 14 predicted proteins | sample TtanPargueraPR_7_FD_187741 | JGI IMG/M metagenome (GOLD analysis project Ga0207831, IMG submission 187741) | Aerobic enrichment media microbial communities from Bioluminiscent Bay, La Parguera, Puerto Rico - Tt and M1 (2) (SPAdes) | ecosystem: Environmental > Aquatic > Marine > Unclassified ... | reverse complement strand
ATGTGCGAACTGTTCGTTGATCCGGACAAGATCCGCACCATCATCGGCCCCGGTGGCAAGAACATCAAGGCCATCACTTCCGAGACCCAGGCTGATATCGACATCGAAGACTCCGGTCGCATCATGGTTTTCGCACCGACTCTGAAAGCCATGGAAACGGCCAAGGAACGCGTGCTCTACTACGATCAAAAACCGGAAATCGGTAAGAACTACGTGGGTGTGGTCCGCAAGATCCTCGAAATCGGTGCCTTGGTGGAAATCCTGCCCGGTTGCGAAGGCATGCTGCATATCTCCCAGATGGACTTCGAACGCATTGAGAAAGTGGACGACCTGCTCAAGTTGGGACAGGAAGTCTCTGTCAAGTGCGTTGACCTGGAACCGGGCGGACGTATTCGACTGTCCCGCAAGGCTTGGCTCATGGAGCAGGCTGGTCAGGAAGTCAACCTGGAAGACTTCAAGCGCCCCGCTCCACGCAATGGCGGCGGCCGCAACGACCGTCGCGGCGGTGGACGCAACGATCGCAGGGGCGGTGGACGCCGCTAGGCGCACGTCTCTACTTTGTTATGTACAAGGCGGCTCCGCAAGGAGCCGCCTTTTTTTTGCGGCCATGCTTGACCAGCCCATATCCATGGTTCAAACTGATGATAAATCTTCTCCTTGGAGGCCACCATGAAACACATGCGCTTTTTGGTACTACTACTCTATATTTCGCTGCTGCTTCCGGCATATGCCAATGCAGGCTCCCACTATCTGCCCGTGGATGGGGTGACCGTGCACTACAAAACCATGGGCAAAAGCTCCAATACCGTATTCTTCGTGCACGGATTCTCCTGCGACACTTCGGTTTGGCGCATGCAGTATCCAGCGCTCACCAACTACAAAATCATTACCATGGATCTTCCCGGCCACGGCATGAGCGGCTCCCCTCGAATAGCCTACACGCAACAACGCTTTGCCGATGCCATCAAGGCAGTTATGGATACAGAAAAGACAGATAAAATTCTGCTGGTTACCCACAGCATGGGACACCAGATAGCGCGCCTTTTCATAGACTCATACCCAACGCGCATAGCAGGGCTTTGCATCGTGGACGGTGCCTATTTTCGAAAGCCAGCTGATCCCACAGCACGTAAAAAACTTCAGAAAGAACTCTGGAACTTCGTGAGAATCACCAGTACCAACAAAACCATGGATGAATTTCTTGGGGGCATGCGTAGGGAAACCAGTTCCGAAGCAGTTTCCCGACAATTCACTGAACTTATGCTTTCCACTCCGATCCATGTCCGAGTCAGCACCATGCGCGACTTTTGCACACTGGACAATTGGAAGAATCACGCTCAAAATATTCCCACATTGGTTGTCTATGCGGCGACTCCGGATTTGCCTGCCGACAATGAACAATATCTGCGGACACTGTTTCCGGACCTTGAATACCACCAATGGAATGGAGTAGGCCATTTCCTCATGATGGAACGCCCTGAGGAATTCAACGAACTGCTCAAGTACTTTGCTCACAAAACGTACACTCGGTGAAGCCATGAAAAACATAATCATATATGGAAGAGATACATGCCCGCATACCAGACGTGCGCGGGACGCCTACCCTGACGCTACCTTTTATGACATTCTGGCCGACCCCGCCAAACTGGATGAAATGGTCAAACTCTCGAACGGAATACAAAAAATTCCGGTCCTGGTCGTTGACGGCAAAGTCGAGATTGGCTTCAAACGTGGCTGTTGACACGTATAGTCTTCCGGCAGGTTGCCGGAAACAAAAAACAACACTCTACCTGGGGGAATGCCATTTTATGTTGAATTCTCCGCCAAAACAGCTACACCCGCGCTTCACTTCGCGCCTTCTTCAGTTTGGCGGAAAAAGATTTACCCAGAAAGCTTTGTTCCGGGTCGATGGAAAGCAGACGCTCAAGCATGGGTCTGGTAACCGTGAACATAAGCTTCTCTGCCGGAATGTATGACCGCATGGCAATATCCGTGGCACCAATGATGGCCAACGGCATGTGGACATCAGGAAACATGGCAAGCATCTGTCCGCAACCTGATCCAAAGGGGGCTAATATCGGGCCGGTATCCGACGGGCTGGCATGATACGTCGCTCCGAGTGACAAAAAGCTCAACTGATCCGCTGTCACAAAAAAGGACACTGTCTTCAGAAATTCTTCCATGCCTGAAACCTCTGGTCCAATGTACAAACAGTCATTTTCAGGATGATATCGCTTGCGAACAGTCAGCAATTCTTCTGCAAGCTCACAACTTTCAAACAGCCCTTCCTTCACCGCCAAAAATTTTGCGAACACTTCCCGGCTAGGAAACGTATCCATACCTAATAGCCAGTGGCCGCAGCCCGGGCAGCATTTTACGGTTTTACTCAAGGCTGCGTGCCAGCCGTTCTGCCAATCTTCATAATGTTGAAAAATACATCGCTTCAGCTTGGAAACGGGCTGGAATTCGCTGGAACAGGGAGCGTCATAAACACAAATAGGATTTTCACATACGCCAATGGCCTCTAAAAGTTCAGTTAAAACCATGACTTCTCTCCTTATGATTTTCCGGCCTGCACGCGAGACCTCAGTTGCTCCAGCAGAGCAACTGCCGCATCCAATTCTTCAACCGAAAAAGCGGCTACAATGGCATTAGCCCATGCAGCCTGCCGTTGTCCCACTTCTTCCATGACCTCTCGTCCATGGGGCGAAATGGAATACAATTTTGCCCGGATATGATCAGGATTGGGACGTGTCATTGCAAAACCGTCCAGAACAAGGCGATCCGCAATCCGCTGCACACCTTGCCGGGTCAATCCCATACGACGAGCTACCTGGGAAACACTCGCATCACCGTACAGATGCATGGCTCCAAGAACCTGCCAGCGGGCGCTTGTCAGCCCCAGATCGTCCAACAGACCATCACCGGCAGCAAGCAAAACACCATTAAGGCGAAAGACTTCCAGCACCAATTCCGTGAAACTTTTCCCGGCGGGTGTATGTAAATACTTTTTCATGACAACATATTTCCATATTGACAATATGTTGTCAACATGGAAATGAAAAAAATCGCCTATCAAATAATACGTCGATTTTAAAGGCAGTTACACGACAAACAAAAGGGGGTACCATTGACTTCCGCCCGGTATTTAACTCACCAAAACTCCGGCGTAGCCAACCACCTGCTCAAAATCCCCGCTTGCCTCGCCCGAAGTGGCGTACCCGGCAAGACGGGCTTTTACGGCTCCCATCTCCAATGCCGCAGACAATCCGAGGGTCATTGGCCGCACGCCGCACATGGTGATGCGCTTGTCACGGACAACTGAATTCAGCCCGGCAGGATTCAACGCCAAAATTTGCTCCAAGGCCATGGAATCCAGCTCGCGAGCTTCATCATGGGAAACATAATGACTCATATCCGAACTGACCACTATGGACACGGGCCGTTCATACGCGCTCAGGGCGCGTCCCATCGCTGCCCCAACAGCCTGCAAAACGGATGGATTCGGCTCTGATACCGATATGGGAACAACTGTTACGTTGGAATCCTGACGATGAAGAAACGGCAGAACCACTTCCAAGGAATGTTCCTGCAGATGTGCGTCCTGGTCAGCTGTCAATTCAGGGATTTCCGCCAGCAAAGTGCCGGCAAGAGTTGTATCCACAGGTACACTTGTACCGGGTAACTCCCATGCACCCTGACCCCACAGGGACAACGAAGCCCCCAAGCCCGTGTGATTGGGGCCAAGCAAAACAATTGTGGAATGAAGCTTTGCCTCCCCCAAAGTCTTGCCGCACACCGGGCCGGAAAAGACATAACCGGCATGAGGCACCATGGCCAGAATCGTCGGTTTGGCCTCAGAAGTTGTAGCCAAACCAAGACATTGGTCGACAACATGATGAAGATCAGCGGTGGTGCCGGGATAGAACTGTCCGGCGACGACAGGAGTTCTGTTCATGGAAAACACCTCCCGAAAAATTATTGTGGTGCGGGGCTGTACTCCCGGGCCTGATTTTCTACGGCATAATCATCAAGGGCGGCCTGAGCCAAAGAGGATTGCAAAGAATCAGGGCGCCTGTCGATGATGTCCTGCAGCAACTTCTTCCATTCTTCAATGGCACCGGCCTTCTTGTATATGCGCGCCAGCTTGAATCGGGTGGGAGCCCATTCAGGATTGTCCGGAGTGATGTACTTGTCATACTGGCGTGCCCATTTGAGCGCTTCCTCGTACCGCCCGGAACGCTCGGTGGCATAGATGGACATGAGCACTGCATCCTTGACCTTCTCAGGATCGCCCTTGGTCTGCAGCAACAGGGTCAATGCTTCCTGCGCATAGGCAAAGACACGCTTGAGATCCTGATGTTTCATGGCATCCTTGGCCATGTAATACATGGCATAGCCCCTGAATGCAGGGTCAACTTCTGGGTCCATGCCCAATTCGGCCCAAAGCGGCAGGGCCTGCTTGGCATCGCCCATATTCTGCAAGGCCATGGCCCGTGCATACTTGAGCTGGCGCTGCTGACGCGGTTTCAGGTTCCATTTATCCGTGGCACGGGCAACAAGCTTGTTCATGCTGTCCCAGGCATACTGGTCAAGATAGATCCCGACAGCCAGATCAATGGCCTTGCTTGAAATATCGGGAATCTGCTTGTCACCAAGATACGGCTTGATGATTTTCAAAGCCTGCTCGGGCTGGCCCATCTTCCAATAACTGGTGGCGACCATGAGGCGGGTGTTGTCATCAACCTGGGTGTCACCCTTGCCAATAAAGTTGTAATTCTCCCAATAGTTCAAGACTCTCTGATAGTTACCGTCTTCCACCAATTCAGGGACGGCCAGAGCAAAGACCTTGTCTCCCAACGCCCGGGCCCGGTCCTTGAGGTCACTTCCGGGGAACTTGTCGAGGAAGTCCTGCGAAGCTCCCAAGGCGTCCGCATATTTCTTATTGAAGGCGTACCACATGGCCAGCTTGAGCTGTGCAACAGGAGCCAGCGGGCTCTCCGGGTATTTCTCCACAATTTCCTTGTATACGTTTACCGGCCGCAAGGTGTAGGGGCGGTCAAACACCGAAACCATCTGAACCATGGTGGGATCGTCGTAGATCCCCTCTTCGGCCAAACGCATCTTGGAGACAAGTCCGCCTTCCTTGTCCGGATAATCTTTGGCAGCTTTTTCGTAAATTTCACGTGCAGGCTGTTTGAATCCCTGCTTCAGGTAGATATCACCGATCCTGCCCAAAGCAATATCCGCAGACTCGGCCTCGGGGTTGAGGTTGTAATAGGTAAAATAATGGTCCTTGGCCAAAGCATATTTCTTGAGTCGCATCTCAATGCCGCCAGCCAGCAGCAAATAGTCGGGACGGGCCATGTAGTAATCAGGCCAGCGCTTGTCTATGTAGTCCACGATCTGAAAGGCCTGCTTGTCATAGCCGATGCGTTCCAAAGCCTGTGCCAGAAGAAACGCGGCGTCCTTGACCAACTCGTTCTCCGGGTAGGTCTGCACGAGATATTGGAGTTGATCGGCAGCCTTGCGGTATTCGCCCTTGCGAAAATAGTACTCTCCCCAATAATAACTGATTGAGGGAATGACCTGATCGTCAGGATACTTGCTTTGCAGGATACTGAAGTATGCCTTGGCTTCGGGAAGGTTCCCCACTTTCAGGTTGATGAGTCCAAGGTTGACCAGAGCCCGCGGAGCCTTTTTCGAATCGGGATTATAGTTCAGCGCCTCGGTATACGCGCCGGCGATTTCATCAAACTTGTCCGCAGGGTCGTTTGAATAAAGCTGCATGTCGATGTCGCCCAGAGAATACAGAGCTTCCTCCCGCAAGGCGTCCGGCAACAACGGATGCGGCAAAAGCTTCTCAAAAGCTTCCTTGGCGGCCTCAAGATTTCCGTTGACCATCAGGGACTGTGCTTCCAAGGTGTCATTCCGCAACTTTTCCAGCATCTGCGTGGCATTGTCATCCTTTGCCTGAGTCGGCTCTGTCGCGTCCTGCTCGGCGGAAAGGGGCTCGGCAGCATCTTGCTGAGGCTTGGCCTTGCTCTCAGCTATTGCTTCCTCTTCCGAACCAGCAGGAAGAGCTGAGCCGGAAGCATTGTCTGAAACAGTAACGGAAGCATCTGCTTGGGATACGGTATCAGGAAGAGGGGCAGGAGCAGCCGTCACTTCACTTTGCGCGGTCGCATTGGTCCGAGAGGAAGAACCAAATGATGCTGGAGGGGGAGCAACGGCCCCGGACACGGAATGGCTGTCACCGGAAGTGATAGCATGTGCCATAGGCCCTGTATCCTGCGCATCAGGTGGGGGAACCGACTGTGAAACCTTGGAAGACGCTTCGACCGGGCTCTGATCAGGAGGAGGCGCAACAGCCGAACTCACAGTAGAAGAGGCCGAAGCATTACTCGAAGCCACGGGCTGTGAGACCCCGGAAAGTGGCATTTGCGCGGGAGGCGGCGAAACTTGGCCACGAACACCATCCCCGCCCTTTCCTTCCAATGAAGTCGATCCCGGAAGTGTAACCACCGGAGCTTGCGCATTCTTCGCTCCACCAAGCTCGGCGAGCTTGACGTCCTCGGCCTGCTTGTCCGTAGCCTTGAAGCGCATGGCATGTGTTGCCGTGCTGTTGCCGGAACCAGGTGGAGGGGTCACATTGGTACGTACCGTATAGGGAACCGAAAAAAATGGCTTATGGGTATCGTTATCCGTCGGCTGGAGATCCCTTTCCGAGACTTGTGACGTCGGCTTGGCCTTTTGCTGAGGCTTTTGGACAACCTCTTTCTTTGCGGTAGCCTTTTTCTGCGCAGGCTTCGGCTTTGCAGGCGGAGCCGGGGCTGGCTTGGCTTTTGGCTTAGGTTTCGGCTTTGTCTTGTTTTTTACAGCCGGACGAGGTGTCGTTTTTTTGGGAGTCTGAGCAATAGGTTTGCGCTGGGACGGAGGCTTCCAACGGGCGCCAATGGGATCGCGAAAAAACTGGATGAGCACCTGAGGTTTGTCAGGTGACTGAATTTTAATAAAACCAAACGCTTTTGTCTTGGTGTTGATGATCAGGGAATTGCCGGAAACACTAACTGACGAGACGATTCTACTACCGCGCAACCCAGGAATGTTCGGCCTTCGTTCGCCCTGCCAGCCGCTCGCCGGAATCGCAACAGTCACAGCTGTAGTGCCGGTCCTCCGCACGGAAAAGTCGGGAATACGTCCAGAATCGAACGTCAGGGTCATGCGGTCGGAATCACCACGCGAGGCCACACCGACGCCAAGAGCCTGCGCCGGAATGGCACCAAAGCCACCTGAGCAGGTAAGGACGGCAAACGCCAACGCTATGCGTATTACATTTTTCACAGCCACGTCATGGTGTTATGCAAAACCCGTGTTTTCAGAGCGCAACCAAATTGCGCCCGCAAGCGCCTAGTTATCAAGCAATTTCCGTTTTTTGATCTTCTCAATCAAGGTAGTCCTCTTGATTCCCAACAATTCCGCGGCCTTGTTCTTAACGCCTCCGGCCGAATCCAGCGCCTCCAACATCAGGCGGTCTTCAATGGATTCCAGGAACTCCTTGAGCGCTCCGGCCTTGTCCCGCATGTCGTCCAAGGTCGGCCAGGTAAATCCGGCAGGCCGAACAACAACGTCCTCTACTTTCTTCAAGGGTTTCTCACCTACATCCTGCCAAATCTTGTCAGGCAGATCTTCGGGAGTTATCTCCTTGTTATCGCAAAGGATGGAAAGCCGCTCCATAAAATTTTCCAACTCGCGCACGTTGCCGGGCCACGAATAGGTCAACAGCATTTCCTTGGTTTTATCGGCCAGGCTCAACTTTGCCCGGTCTTTCTCCAGGCAGAAGCGTCCCAAAAAATGCCGAGCCAGCGTCAATATGTCTCCTCCCCTTTCACGGAGAGGGGGAAGGTGCATGGGAATCACGTTCAGGCGATAGAACAGGTCTTCACGAAAACGTCCCGCGGTAACCTCCTTTTCCAAATCGCGGTTGGTTGCGGCCACAACACGTACATCAACCTTTTTGATCTGCGTTCCGCCCACCCGCTCGATTTCCTTTTCCTGCAAGGCGCGCAAGATCTTGACCTGCAAACTTAGGTCCATTTCCCCAATTTCATCGAGGAAAATGGTTCCTCCGTCTGCGAGCTCGAAGCGACCGGGACGGGAACGAACAGCGTGGGTAAACGCTCCCTTCTCATGTCCAAACAACTCGGATTCCAACAATTCCTTGGGAATAGCTCCGCAGTTGATGGGAACAAAGGGATTGGCCGCCCGACTGCTGTTGCGGTGGAGAGCGCGAACTATGAGTTCCTTACCGGTCCCGGATTCTCCGGTAACGAGTACGGTGCTCTCTGTAGGCGCAACTTTTTCAATTATTTTAAATACCTCAGATAAAGCTGAGCTGTCTCCGATTATGCCATCCAAATTGAGAGCCATCGGTCCTCCGGACATGTGTGTGGAAATGGCTTGAAAACTATGGGTCATAGGGCTTCTGCCACAATGCCCATGCTTTATTTTTCACTGTCAACGAAATGACGGTTTGTCAAGGTTGTCATGAAAAAATTTAGAAAAAAAATGCAAGAAAGCAGTACGGTTAGCCTGAGACAACGCACGACGAATCAGGTTCCCAATGTTCAAATACCATAAAAACGGCATGCAACAGACTGTTTTTTAACGAAAATAAAAAGGCCCGGACATAGCCCGGACCTTACATCTCACTATGAAAGGCAATCGTTACGCGCGGCGAATGATTTCCTTGGCGGGAATCAGGGCCGTGGCTGCGGCGGAAACAATATTTCCGGCCACGCCGGGGCCATCTCCGGCCACAAAAAGGCCTTCAATGGCCGTTTCCAGTTCGTTCGATGTATCCACCTGTGTAGCAAAAAACTTGATTTCCGGGGCATACAACAACGTTTCGTCATTGGACACACCGGGCACCACCTCATTGAGTTGCTCCAGTCCATCCACAAGGTTTGTCACGATCCGCTCAGGCAAAGCCATGGCGATATCCCCACAAACAACATCCTTGAGTGTAGGCTCAATGTAGCTGTTCTTGATACGATTCCAGGTGGAACGACGCCCACGCTTCAAATCGCCAAAACGCTGGAGGATCGGCTTGCCGCCGCCAATGATGGTGGCCAGCTTGCCGATGGATTCACCATATGCCTGATTGTCTTCCACCGGGTCCGTAAGCACCACCTTGGACAGGAAGGCAAAGTTGGTGTTGTCCGACTTGAGATCCATATAGGCATGGCCGTTGACACACACGAAATCCTGATAGTTTTCGACGGCAACAAAACCGCCGAGATTGGTACAGAATGTCCGCGTCTGGTCGTCATATTTGTTCGTGCGCACAAAGAAGGTCGGATCATAGATGATACTGCACAGGTCTTCCATGATCTCATTGTGGACCTCGACGCGCACGCCGACCTCAATACCGCGTTGAGACACGTTGATACCATGCCCCTTGACTACGGAGGCCACCCACTCTGCTCCGACACGGCCGGGGGCCAGGATTACGTTGGGGGCTGTATAATTTCCGCGACTGGAGACAACGCCGGTCACACGACCGTCTTCTACCGTCACGTCCCGTACTTCCTCGGAAGTATGAAAAATAACACCCTTGTCTTTTATATGCTCGGCCATTCCGGCAATATGCCCCGGCAGATTGTCGGAACCGAGGTGCTTCTGCTTGATGAGCAGCAGGTCTATCCCCCGCCGCTTGGCTTCTTTGCGGATGGCTTTGGCGTCATTCTGATTGGTGGGGAAGACCTTGCCGTCCATGTTGAAACGGTTGAAGATTTCCTCTGTCTCATCAATAAGCTTGTTGGCCTCGGACATGGGCATAAACTGGGTCAGATCAGTCTTGCCCAGCTTGGGAATGAAGTTAAGCTTGCCATCAGAAAACAACCCGGCCCCGCCGACGCCGCACAGGATGTTGCACGGTCGGCATTTCACGCAATACTGGTCTCCGGAAATGGGACAGTTGCGTTTGAGAGATGGCTTTCCCTTTTCAATGACCAGCACATCCAAGTTGGAGTGCTCGCCCAGATAATAGGCGGCAAAAAGTCCGGCAGGACCTCCGCCGACAATGATGACATCAAAGTTTGTTTTTACAGGCTTTGCTGAAGCCATGGTTCGACCTCCGTGAACACGGGTATGGCCCAACCGCTTTGCGCAGAACGGCGCGCAGACGGGCCATAGTTTACACTAGTCGAACAACTAAAACAATGTCAAGCAGAACTAGCGTGGCAAACACAAAAAAAAGAGAACAAGGCCATATTCTCCCCTCAAAAAAATAAAAAAGCCCCGCAAAGCGGGGCCGGACATTTACTATAACAAAAAAATCAAACCAGCATATCCAGCAAATAGCCGGTGGTCTGGTCTCCTGCATGAATCACGGCAGCATTCGCGGCATAAGCATTTTCCGTGGTTATCATGCCCACCATTTCACTGGCTGTGTCCACGTTGCTGGTTTCCCGACCTTCGAACATGGCACCGGGAGTCGTATCCGTAGTTATGGAAGAAACACGCACACCATCCCCTTCCGGCCCGGACTCCAGGTTGGCCCTGGAAGCCTGAAAGCCATCCGTATTTACATTGGCAACGTTATTGGCCGTCACCTGATACGCTGATCCCAACGCATCCATGGCAGAGATGTTGGCATTAATATTCATGTGAATATCATACCCCGACAGGACATATAAAGGCAAGCAAAGAGCGTAGGAGGGAAAAACTTCGGCAAATCAGACAATTGCGCCGGACCTACTGCCCGGCGCAACATAATTACTTGCTTTCGATAATTGCAAACGCGGAATGGTTATGAATGGATTCATAGCTTTCCACCTCAACACGATACCATAAAACCTGAGGGTGATCTTCAAGCCCCCGCGCGGTTTCACGCACCACGTCTTCCACAAAGCAGGGATTGGCAAAAGCCGATTCGGTCACATGCTTTTCGTCTTCACGCTTGAGCAATGTATATACGGGACTGGAACCGGCCCGCTCTGCGATCTCGATAATATCCTCAAGCCAAAGAAAACCGTCGAAACGGCACCGGATGCGCACCACCGCCCTTTGACTGTGAGCGCCTTCGTCACTGATGGCCTTGGAGCAAGGGCAAACGGTCATGACAGGCACTTCCGCGCCCAAGGTAAACAACAGCTTGCCGTCGGTATATTCTCCCTCAACGGAGCACTTGTAATCCATGACCCCGTGGGCGCCGCTCTTGGGCGACGTTTTACGCAGAAAATACGGGAACACCAAACGACAATGGGCGCTCCGGGCGTCAAGCCGTTGAATGATGTCACGCAACAGCGTCCTGAATGCTCCGCAGTCAAGATCCTCTGCCCAATTTTCCATGGCCTCCACAAAGCGGCTCATGTGCGTTCCCTTGAACCTGGCAGGCAAATCCACGGAAAGATCCACTTTGGCAATGGTATGCTGCGTTCCCTTGACCTTGTGGCGAACCCTGAGCGGCAGGCGCAAATCTTTAACGCCGACCTTGTCGATTGGCATGGAAATGCCGGGTTGCGCGTTCTGTACGTCTTCCATGTAAATCCGTTTCCCCGTTGTTTAGATCAATTCCTTTCCTGTCGTGGTCAAGGAAAGATCGCCATGTTTTACGCCCTTTGTGGACATGAGTTTTTGGCCAAGCGACTTGATAATATCTGCCTCGCCTTTCAGTACGATGACCTCAAGGCAATTATGATGATCAAGATGAATATGCATGGTCGTCTGAATAACATGATGCGCATCATGCTGAATTTCAGTCAACTTTTGCGTCAATCCGTTCTGATGATGGTCATAGACCAAGGTCAGGGTTCCGGCCAGTTCGCCGGAAGCGTCTTCCCATTCTTTTTGCACCAGTGTATTGCGGATCAAATCCCGAATGGCCTCGGAACGAGTCTGATAACTACGCTCTTGGCAGAGGTCGTCAAACTTTGCCAGCAGGTCGGAATCAAGCGAAACACCAAATCTGATTGTTTTGCCCATGATTATCTCCGTTATGGTTGTATTGGGTCGATGATCGAAGAAATCCGATCAGAAGCCATAACACGGGAAGCCGTGTTCACAGCGTTATTTCCCAAAGGTTTACCGTTGCGTTCTGTCCGCACAGGGCAACCTTTTCCGTCGTCAGTTTTTTGGGGAAAAATCCGAGTTCCTCCAGCTGGGGCCAAACCGGCCGGGATACGGTCCGCACTGGCTCTCCTATCCAGATACGCCCGCCGGGAGCCACCGCGTATCGAAACAAACGAATGAGAGGATCAAAAAAACGCTTTTCATACAGAATGTCACCACCCCATATAAAGTCAAAAGCACCTTGCCGTAACGCGGGTTTGCGCCAATCCATGACTGTCCACAGCGGCTGCGGCACGTTGTTGAGCTCCGCATTGTGCCGGGCAAACCGCACCGCAGGCCATTCGTAATCAAATGCCGTCACTCGTGCGCCCTGTTCCGCGGCTATCATGCCGGTCAGTCCCAGTCCACATCCAAGATCCAGACAGTTGCGCCCTGCGAGAGCAGCTCCGTTACGCACTATCCAGCGCCCCAAAAGGACACTGGCCGGCCAGACCTCCACCCAATAGGGTAAACGTTCATCGTCATCAAGAACGACATCTTCCATGGCATCCCAGAGGGCCTCCAGATCCCCGGCCCGGTCCAACCGCCAAACACGGTCATCAACCGCAACCTCAACACGGCTGCCGGGCTCAATCAATTCCCCGGGTGCAACAGGGTTTGAATTCGTCATGGCGATTCATATTACCCACGACCGTAGCATAGTCAACTCCAAGAGTGGCACTAAACACATTCGCAAGAATACAAAAATCACATAAAGAGCACATATTAGGGCCAAAAAAACAACGAAGCCTCTTAACAAATAATAACAACAAGCCAGATAATCAGTGCAGGCTGCGCATGGCCACCGATTTACGTCAAATGTTTGACTATTTATGAATAAAAATCTTTCCAAAACACTCAAAACGCAGAAAACGTCATTTTTTTTACTATTTCCAACATAGGAATTCGATGCTAGAAATTCACAAATCGTAAAAGCCCGACCATCAATTCTCAGGAGGTAAATACATGATTCCCGCCGATCTCAAATATGCAAAAACCCACGAATGGGTTAAGGTTGTGGGCGATGTTGCCACTGTTGGCATTTCCCACTTTGCCCAGGAACAGCTTGGAGACCTTACCTTTGTGGAACTGCCCGCCGTGGGCGACACTCTGGAACAGGGAGAGGAATTTGGCTCCGTAGAATCCGTAAAGGCTGCCAGCGAGCTCTACGCACCGGTTTCCGGTGAGGTCATTGAGGTCAACGAAGAGCTTGAAGACGCACCGGAAAAAGTGAACGAATCCCCCTTTGAAGAAGGATGGTTGCTTAAAGTCCGCATTTCCGGAGAGCCTGACGGCCTTCTGGACGCGGATGCTTACGCGACCCTGATCGAATCGGAAGCACACTAAATATCCTGAAAGGGCGACCATGGAGGCCGCCCTTTTTTCTTTGAAGCACCTTTCCAAAACAAAGGATACGAGATGCCGTTTGTTCCGCATACACCGGAAGAAGTCCGGGAAATGCTGGCTGTCATCGGCGTGGATTCGGTAGACGATCTGTTCGCCGAAATCACGGAATCCATGCGGCCGCAAAGCTTTGACATACCCGAGGGCCTGAGTGAAATGGAAGTGCTGGCCAAGCTGGAAGGCATGGCTGCAAAAAACGCCACGGACAGCGCAAGCTTCCTCGGTGCAGGCTTCTATGATCATTATATCCCCGCTGCTGTGGATGCACTGACCATGCGCGGAGAGTTCTACACCGCCTATACTCCCTACCAGCCCGAAGCGAGCCAGGGCACCCTGCAAGCCATTTTCGAGTACCAGACCGCCATCTGCCGACTCATGGACATGGATTGCGCCAACGCCTCCGTCTATGACGGCGGCACAGCCATGTACGAAGCGACCATGATGGCCGTGCGCAAGACCAAACGCCGCAAGGTGCTGATCAGCGAGGCCCTGAATCCCATCTATCGGGTCATGCTCGATTCCTACATCACGAATCTCAATCTCGAAGTCGTGTGCGTGCCCCACAAGAACGGCCGCACGGACATCGAAGGACTCAAAGCCGCCATCGACGACAAGACCGCCGCGGTTCTGGTACAGAATCCGAACTTTTTCGGATCGGTCAACGACTTCACCGAGCTATTTAACGCCGCCCGAGAGAAGAAAGCCGTCAGCATCATCTCCAGCTACCCCGTTCTCCAGGCTCTGCTCAAAACTCCGGGACAAATGGGAGCGGACATTGCCGTGGCCGAAGGCCAAAGCCTGGGGCTGCCGCTTTCGTTCGGAGGCCCGTACCTCGGCATCATGACCTGCACCAAGAAGATGGTCCGCCAAATGCCGGGACGTATCGTGGGTCGTACGGAAGATACCGAGGGACGGACCGGTTATGTGCTGACCCTTCAGGCCCGCGAACAACACATCCGCAGGCAGAAAGCCACCTCGAACATCTGCTCCAACCAATCCCTGTGTGCTCTGCGCGCTTTGGTGCATATGTGCGCTCTGGGAGAAATGGGCATACGCCGTGCGGCAAGACTTTCCATCGAACGTGCCCACCTGTGTGCGGAAAAACTCACCGCAATTCCGGGAGTTGAAATGCTCACCGACGGACCGTTCGGCAATGAATTTGCCATCACCCTGCCCGTCAACGCCTTTGAAATCATCTCCACCCTCTCCGAACGGGGCTTTATCCCCGGATTCCCGCTGGGCCGGTACTATGATGATTTGGACAACGGATTGCTGGTGGCCTGCACGGAAAAAACCAGTGAAGAGCAAATCGGCATTCTGGCCGAAATGATGAGGGGGGCCTTGAAATGAAAACCATATTCGAACAATCGGTCCCGGGTCGTGAGGGTTGTTGGCCCTGCGAAGGACTCTCCGAAGAGACTTTCATTCCCAAAGAGTTGCTGAGAAACGAGGAAGCAGGACTGCCCTCAGCCGGTGAGCTGGACGTGGTCCGCCACTTCACGAAACTCTCTCAACGCAACTTCGGCGTGGATGGCAACTTCTATCCGCTGGGTTCGTGCACCATGAAGTACAACCCCAAATTCACGGAAGTTGTGGGCGCCATGCCGGGCTTCACACGGCTGCACCCGGTGCTGCCTCAATTGCAGGGAGCAGGACGCCTGTGCCAGGGCGCACTGGAAGTCATTTACGAGACCGAGCAACTGTTGTGCGAAATCACGGGCATGAACGCCTACACGCTGCACCCCATGGCCGGGGCGCATGGAGAGCTGACGGGCGTGATGCTCATGGCTGCCTACCATCGCGACAAGGGCAACAAGAAGACCAAGGTCATCGTGCCCGACTCGGCACACGGAACCAACCCGGCCTCGGCTGCCATTGCCGGATTCGAGGTTGTCTCCATTGAATCACGCGATGGCATCATTGCCCCTGAAGCCCTGCGCGAAGTGTTGGATGACGAAGTGGCCGGCATGATGATGACCTGCCCCAACACGCTGGGGCTTTTCGAAAAG
>Ga0207831_100408_pt1 | contig 15578 bp, 13 predicted proteins | sample TtanPargueraPR_7_FD_187741 | JGI IMG/M metagenome (GOLD analysis project Ga0207831, IMG submission 187741) | Aerobic enrichment media microbial communities from Bioluminiscent Bay, La Parguera, Puerto Rico - Tt and M1 (2) (SPAdes) | ecosystem: Environmental > Aquatic > Marine > Unclassified ... | reverse complement strand
TAACCAACTCTCCCCGGAACGAATGGAACAATGGATCGCGCGCTGTTTGCGGACATTGCAACAAAGAAAAATCAACACGGTTTTGCTCTTCGGCATGGGGTCCGGGGAGCTTGCGAACACCCTTGCCATACAGGCTCCGCCACAAACCCGGCTGGTGGCGGTTGAACTCGTTCCGGCCAACGCTCGTGCCGTCGGCCCACTCATGCACGAGCGATGGGAAATCATTGCCGATTCATCCCAATGGGCCTGCTTTTGCCTTGCCGCCTCTACGGGCATAACCGCATCAAACGCACACCTGTGCCTGAACCCGGAATTGCCTGCCGACAAATCCCGTTCATGCGCCCAAAGCCTGCAACGACTCATGATGCGGGTCGGGCATGAAGCCATATCCCTGTCAGACAGATCGGAAACCGCTCCATCTCTTTCCTTGTCCGTTGCGGCGATTCTCAGCCCGGACGAACCGGAGCTGGAAGCTTTTTTTGCTCAGATTCCAAACTGGGTGCATGAACTATGCATTGTTTGGGATGCTCCCGAAGTCCCAGCCCGTGCCGTAGCCTGCTCCGTCCCGGTCCGACAGACAGCTCACCCGCTTGACGACTTCTCCTCCCAGCGCAACCGCATGCTTTCCCTCTGCACAGGGAGCCATGTGCTTTATCTGGACGGCGACGAATTATTCCAGAAGCAACACTGGAACCTGATCCCTCTGCTTTGTTCGCACGATCAGGTGGGAGGGATTCTGTTTCCCCGGCAAACCCTGTATCCGGACGATGCGCATACCAAAATAGGCTTGGGGCTATGGCCCGATTTGCAACTGCGACTTTTCCGCAATACGAACGCCGTTCACTTCGAACGCCCTATCCATGAAAAACTGGCCGGAGTGGATCAGGCTTTGGGAATAGCTCTGGACATTCCCATCATGCATTACAGCAGGCTACGCAAAACCCAGCAACAGCTGGAGGCAAAACTGGCTCGTTTCGACCAGGCTGCCAGCAAGAACAACCTGCATTTGCTGAACAGGGAATATCCCAAACTGAGCACAGCCATTTTGAACCGATATGCAAAGCCGAACCAATGCCGCATGCTGATTCTGCCCAAGGATCTCCACACTTGACGCCTTGCCGAAAGTGAAGGATGCCAATTGCCCCAGGCTTGATTCTCACGTACAAACTAGGTAGGACCATAACTCCTAACAAACCGACTAGAACAAGGATCCACGATGCGGATTACCTGCCCGGAATGCCAATTTTCGCGCACCATAGATGAAACAAAAATTCCCCCTCGCTCTGTTGTTGCCACCTGTCCGAAATGCAAAACGAAATTTCGGTTTCGCGCGGACCCGGTGGAAGAAGAGTTCCAACTGCACGACGCTGCGGAAGTGGAAAACGGCACTCAGTCCGATAAATCCAAAACCGAGCAACAGCACATCATGCCGGAGCTGCATGATCCGACGGAAAAACCTGGGGACGAACTCTGGCGCAAAATCGGCGATATGCCGCCACCGCCCGATGCCACCGACCAGAATCATGGATGGGACCAACCGGATGCACATGAAAACACCGACATGGAGCACGGAATGGGCGACCACGATTTGCCCATGGTGGAAGTGCCTTTCGAACGGTTGGACAAATACGGTTTCTTTTCGGGGCTGATCACCACCATCAAGCGCGTACTCTTTTCTCCGCGTCTGTTCTTTTCCGTCATGCCGTTGGGACGCGGCATTGCCCGTCCTCTGCTTTTCGCCCTGATGATTCTTGTTGTGCATGACATTTTGCAGGCCGCATTCCTCAAAACCGGAATACTGCCTTCCGTAGGCTTTGACGGCCAAGCGCTTCCTGCTGCGGAAGCTGAGGCATTCAACCCGTTTTCCCTGATCATGTTTTCCCCGTTCATGTGGATCATCGTCCTGTTCTTTTCCACCGGGATACACCACCTGCTCCTTACCGCGCTCAAGGCTGCACATGGACGATTTGAAGCGACGTTCCGTGCAGCCACATACGCCACAGCGCCGATCCTTCTGGGATATATTCCCATCGCCAACGAAACGATCTTCAAGGCGCAAATGATGGTTATCTTCGTGTGGAACATGGCCATAACGGTCATCGGCTGGAAATGTCTGCATAAAACATCGTACATGCGCGCAGGATTGGCCGCAGCCATTCCCATGGCCGTACTTATTCTGGCCCTGCTCTCCGCAATGACCGGAAACGCACCGCAGGTATAACCTGACAGGAGCCACGATGTTCACATGGTTAGGTAAAAAATGGCAATCCTGGAGAGCCTATCGTAAACTGATTCGCGAGGTGGACCCGCGTAATTTCCAGAAAATGGCCACGGAAATCCACGAATTGGCAAGACTGGCAGCGCGAGTCTGTCCTCCCGGGCAGGAATTGGCCGAACAGATAGCCAACATAGAACACGAAATGGACCGACTGAAAACCATGGCCTCCCGACCCGAGTTCAAACGCCTTTCAACAGGAAAACGTCTTCTTTTGCGGCAGGGGCTTGAGGAATCCCGCGAGCAACTCATGCAAGCCATAGGCACTGCCCCAAGCGTTACCACCACATTACAATAGAAACCCGGTACGTATCTTGCTATCGTACATGGCGAATGCCCGAAACCGTCGAAAGTCCGTCGGTAGGCTTGGGCGCGGAAAAACCCTAATCCCATAATGCCATGAAAAAACTCCTGCTTTTTCTCATCATCGTTTCCCTTGGGGCTTGCGCCTACGTGGACCCTTCCCTCACGCAACAGACCAAAATCTATACCGATGCCCCCCTGCATAAATCCCGGGTATACATGAGCGCCCAGCCGCGCAGCCGCCAGCTGCAACCGCTCACGGCGGTGTTCCTGCCGTTTTATATGCTGGAGGGCACTGAGGACTACAAACAGCTCGGCGACCAGCTCGGTGGGATCTTTTACGAAAACTGGCGCGGAAAACAAATGTTCCCCATCTTCGAATTCGCTACAGGCCGGACCTTCCACGGCCGCGCCAAAGCTCTTTCCTTTGCCAGAAGCCGAGGAGCGGACCTTGTCGTGGTAGGCTTTATAACACATATGCTTAATGGCTCCACTCTTGGGGATACTGAAATATCCATACAAGTAAAAATCTATGAGACACATAACGGCGCGCTACTTTTCGACATGGCACAATCCGGGCGAATAGAATTCCGAGGATCGCGGGACTGGTTCGTTGCTTCGCATGAACAACGGATGCCGAGCAGTCCGATATTCATGCTTATCCGCTCAATGGCGGACGACATGGCTATTCCGGTACAATCCTGGCTGCCCAGACCGGGCGCACCTTTGCCTTTTGCCAACAACAAGGAAGAAATCGTCAAAGGCATGACAGCCGAACTGCAACCAGCAACCACAAATGGCATTCAAAGCAGTTCCCAGCAGTCCCGGACGACTTCGGCAAACGGAGAGCGTCCGTTGACCGATGCCATGACCATGGAGCATGACCTCAAAAATCAGGAAAAGGGACAACAGGGCGTAAGCCTGAATGTCTTGTTTGATGTAAACAAGGACGTGATTCGACCGGAATCCTATCCTCTGTTGGACTCGTTGGGAGAAGCGCTGAACTCGCCAGAACTCAAAAACAAATCCGTCATGGTAGCCGGGCACACGGATTCCGATGCCGGAGCGAAATACAATCTGAATCTGTCCAAACGCCGGGCTGAAGCCGTCAAACGTTATCTGGTAGCCAAATCAAGCATTGATCCCGCGCGGATAACTACTGTGGGTTATGGAAAAGGCAACCCCATTGCTCCTAATGACTCCCCCAAAAACAAGCAGCGCAACCGTCGAGTTGAAGTTCGTATCTTAGAATAGGAATTATTCTTGACAAGCGAAAACAGGGTCTTATTTCATAGTTGGCCTGAACAGGGACGAAGCCTCGGGTTTCGTCCTTTTTTTCGGCTTTCAGGGCACCGCCTTTTGTGATACCTCAACCACACACTATATAGCGAGGAACAACTCAATGATAGGCATTTCAAAATTATATTGCGGTTCGGTCGAGCCGTCCGATGCTCTGCGGTATGGCCGCGAATCCGGACAGCTCCCTTCTCATCTCCTGCAATTCTCCAAAGACAAGAAACCCGTGGTGGTCTGGAACATGACCCAGCGGTGCAACCTCAAATGTGTTCACTGCTACGCCCATGCCGTGGATCCCAGTGCCCACAAGGATCCCATATCCACCGACAAAGCCAAGGAAATCATCGACGACCTGACCCAGTTTGGTGCCCCGGTCATGCTTTTTTCCGGCGGTGAGCCGCTTGTCCGCGAAGACCTGACCGACCTGGCCAAATACGCCACGGCAAAGGGAATGCGCGCGGTCATCTCCACCAACGGTACATTGATCACCAAAAGAAAGGCCGCCGAACTCAAAGAAGTGGGCCTCTCCTATGTGGGCATATCCCTGGACGGTTCCGAGAAAGTCCACGACGAATTCCGCGGCGTTTCCGGAGCCTACAAGCAGGCGCTCAAAGGCGTGGAGAACTGTATGGCCGAAGGCCTCAAGGTTGGCCTTCGTTTCACCATCAACAAGCGTAACGCCGTGGAAATCCCACATCTCTTCAGACTGCTTGAGGACATGGAAATCCCCCGTATCTGCTTCTACCATCTGGTCTATTCCGGCCGAGGTTCCGAACTCGTCAAGGAAGACCTCTCCCATCAGGAAACGCGCAAGGTGGTCGACCTGATCATGGACCAGACCCGCGCGTTGTTCGACAAGGGACTGCCCAAGGAAGTGCTGACAGTGGATAACCACGCGGACGGTCCCCACGTTTACTACCGTCTGCTCAGGGAAGACCCGGCACGCGCCGAGCAGGTCAAGGAGTTGTTGCAGTGGAACGAGGGCAACTCCTCGGGCCGGGGCATCGGCTGTATCTCCTGGGACGGCAAGGTGCACGCGGACCAGTTCATGCGCCACCACACCTTCGGCAACGTGCTTGAACGCCCGTTCTCGGAAATATGGACCGACGAAAATATCGAATTGCTGCACAAGATGAAAGACAAGCGCCCACATGTGGGAGGCCGCTGCGCCAAATGCCGCTTCCTGAACATCTGTGGCGGCAACTTCCGCGCCCGCGCCGAAGCCGTTCATGAAGACTTCTGGGCCGAGGATCCTGCTTGCTATCTTACGGACGAAGAAATCAGCGGCGAACCGCTGTAACCAATACGGAGCGCATCATGTCCATGCTCGAATTCCATCGGGGCCGCCGCCTGCGCATGTCCGCGACCCTGCGCGAAATGGTCCGGGAGACTGAAATCCGGCCCCAGGATCTCATCATGCTCTACTTTGTAGCCGAGACTGATGACACGGACTTTCGCAAGCCCATTGAATCCATGCCCGGCCAATACCAGCTTTCGCTGGCCCAACTCGAAAAGCAGGTTGCAAAAGCCGTGGACAACGGTCTGCGTAGCCTTATGCTTTTCGGCATCCCTGCACACAAGGATGAACTAGCCTCGCAGGCATATGACGAACAAGGCATCGTTCAACGGGCTATCCGTATGATCAAAAGCAAATGGCCCGACTTGGTGGTCATTGCCGACACCTGCCTGTGCGAATACACCTCGCACGGCCATTGCGGTATGGTCAGCAAGGAAGGCGAGGTGCTCAACGACCCTACCCTGAACCTGCTGGCTCAAACAGCCGTGGCACAGGCCGAAGCCGGAGCCGACATCGTCGCGCCCTCGGATATGATGGACGGACGCGTTGGCGCCATCCGGGAAGGGCTGGACAACGCAGGCTATCAAAATACACCGATCATGTCCTATGCGGTCAAGTATGCGTCCGCTTTTTACGGCCCGTTCCGCGAGGCTGCAGAAAGCGCTCCCCAGTTTGGAGATCGCAAGACCTATCAGATGGACCCGGGCAATGCGCTGGAAGCTATGCGTGAAGCCGCGGCCGACGTGGAAGAAGGTGCGGATATTCTCATGGTCAAACCGGCTCTGCCCTATCTGGACGTTCTCCGCACTGTACGCGACAGCTTCGATACGCCGATGGCTGCCTATCAGGTCAGCGGGGAATACAGCATGATCAAGGCCGCTGCGCAAAACGGCTGGATTGATGAAAAAGCAATAGTCATGGAATCCCTGATAGCCATCAAACGTGCCGGGGCCGACATGATCCTGACATACTTTACAGAAGACGTCCTCGAGACGCTCAAGGGATAACCATATGACACAGCACGGACATCCCAAGGGCTGCCCGCCCGAAGGACATCCCGGAGGAAACCCCGGCCATCCCCATGGCAAAGGGCACCCAGGAGCCGAAGGGCCGCCCCAAAAAACGCTTGAGGACGGCAGCCCGATCTGCCGTCTTATCGCGTGGGAAGTGACCCGGTCCTGCAACCTTGCCTGCAAACACTGCCGGGCCGAAGCGCACCCCGAACCATATGAAGGAGAACTGGATACGGCGCAAGCCAAGGCCCTCATCGACACCTTCCCGGACGTAGGAAGCCCCATCATCATTTTCACGGGCGGCGAGCCCATGATGCGCGACGACGTCTATGAACTCATCGCCTATGCCAAAAACAAGGGCATGCGTTGCGTCATGGCGCCCAACGGCACACTCATTACACCGGAAACGGCCCAAATGATGAAGGATGCCGGTGTGGAGCGTTGTTCCATATCCATCGACGCTCCCGAAGCCACCCAGCATGATGAATTCAGGGGGGAAAAAGGAGCCTTTGCCGCTTCCATGCGTGGCATTCAGTACCTCAAGGACGCAGGCATCGAGTTCCAAATCAATACCACAGTGACCAGGAACAACCTGCACCTGTTCAAAACCATCTTCAATCTCTGCGAAGAAATTGGCGCTTCCGCATGGCACATCTTTCTGCTCGTCCCCACGGGCCGAGCAGAAGAGCTGGGCGCTGAGATCATCTCCGCCGACGAATACGAAGATGTACTCAACTGGTTTTATGACTTCCGCAAGACCACGAACATGCAGCTCAAGGCCACCTGTGCCCCGCACTATCACCGCATCCTGCGCCAGCGTGCCAAGGAAGAAGGCATTCCTGTAAACTTCGAAACCTTTGGACTGGATGCTGTCAGTCGGGGCTGTCTCGGAGGCATCGGGTTCTGCTTCATCTCCCACCGCGGCCAGGTGCAACCCTGCGGATATCTGGACCTGAACTGCGGCAACGTACTGGAAACACCATTTCCGGAGATTTGGCGCAAATCCGAGCAATTCCTCAATTTGCGCAATCCCGAAACCTATGACGGCAAGTGCGGTCATTGTGAATATGAACGTGTTTGCGGCGGCTGCCGGGCCCGCGCCCAGACCATGAAGGGTCACTATCTGCGGGAAGAACCCCTCTGCTCGTATACACCCAAGAAGAAACCGCGCGCCTAGGATTTGTGCATGGATAATTACGACAAACGAATACTCGACATAATTCAGTCCGGTTTTCCTCTGGTTTCACAACCATATGAAGCCGTAGGCAAGCAGGTAGGTCTGACCGGCGCCGAAGTTCTGGCACGAGTGCGTACTCTCAAACAGCACGGCGTCATTCGCCGCATGGGAGCAAACTTCCAGTCCAAGAAACTGGGGTGGCAGTCCACCCTGTGCGCGGCCAGTGTGCCTGAAAACCGGCTGGACGAATTCGTGGCCGAGGTCAACCGCCATGACGGAGTGACCCACAACTACCTGCGCGAAAACGACTTCAATATCTGGTTCACCCTGATTGCACCGGGCATGGACGCGGTGGAAGCCGTTCTGAACGACATCACCGAAAAAACCGGCATCAAGATCCTGAACCTTCCAGCCAGCCGGATGTTCAAGATCAAGGTCGATTTCAAGATGGACAAATAGCCCTTCGGGAGACAGGCATGATTCTTTCCCCATCAATGCTTTCTTCGGATTTCGCCAACATGGAATCCGAACTCAAGGCACTGGAACAGGCCGGACTTGAATGGGTCCACCTTGATGTCATGGACGGCAGGTTCGTCCCGAACATTACCTTTGGGCCGCCTATCATCAAAGCCATGCGCAAGGTGTCGAACCTGTTTTTCGACTGCCATTTGATGATTGAAGACCCGGGCCGCTACATTCAGGACTTTGCCGATGCCGGGGCAGACCTTATCTGCGTACACGCGGAAGCCTGTCCCCATCTTGAACGAGTGTGCGCACAAATCAGGGATGCAGGCTGCAAACCTGCTGTGGCCCTGAACCCGCATACGGCGTTGGAAAACATCAAATATCTGCTTCCGCAACTGGATATGGTCTTGCTCATGTCCGTAAACCCGGGCTTCGGCGGCCAGAAATTCATTCCCTTCACCATGGACAAACTGCGTGATCTCAAGGGCATGATTACGAATTGCGGTTCAAAGGCACTCATCCAGATCGACGGAGGCGTCACACCGGACAACACGCCTGAACTGGTCCGCGCCGGAGCTGACGTGCTGGTTTCCGGTTCCGCCTTTTTCGGCTATCCGCCCTATGGAGAGCGGCATAAAGCGTTTATGAATGCAGCAAAGCATATCTAATCAGATCTTCATATGTACCCCAAAGAGAGCCGCTAACAGGCTCTCTTTTTTTATACTTCCGCAAGGAATGATAACCATGCTACTACGAACAAAAAAGCGAGGGTTATATGAAATTGAAGCTTGGTCTTGGACAGCAACTCGTTCTGGTCAATGGCCTCATTGTATGCATTCTCATGATTGTTATTCTTGTTGCCGTCGATGGCGGTACACAAAAGCTTACACTCAGTCTCTCCCAAAGCACTTTGAACGAAAACACAAAAAGTGTTGCCACAACACTGGACAAATGGCTTGACGAACGGATCCTGTTCCTGAAGCTTCTTTCCCACAGTCCGCTTATTGTCGAAGCCACCGACGGAAAGGACTTTCAGCAGGCCACCGATTTCCTGCGCAAGGCAAAAGAGGATGACCCGTTTATCGAGTCGTTTTTCGTACATGACGCCAGCGGCGTATCCGTGGTGACCACAAATACGGGCGGTCGCGGAAAAAGCTACCGTTCGAAAGCATATTTCAATGCTTTGATAAATGAAGGCAAGGCAAAATACATCTCCGACATAACCCTCTCTCCGGTATCGCAAAAGCCCCGGCTGGTTTTGGCCGTGCCCATCAAGGAAGAGGGAAAAACCACCGGTTACGTGGGCATGTCCGTATTGGCCAGCGCTTTCACCAAGGCATTCATTGATCCCATCAAGGTAGGAGAGTCCGGTTATTGCTATATTGTGGACCCGAAAGGAAAAATTCTGGCGCATCCGGACCGGAAGCTCATTCTCAGCGACTTCTCCAAATATGCATTCATCAAGGAAAGCTTGCGCCGCAAAAAGGGCTTTCTTGAGTACGACTGGAAAGGTGAAAACAAATACATGTCCTTTGCCGATGTGCCGTCCACGGGCTGGATTGTCTCGCTTTCGGTCACGGAAGCTGACCTCATGCACGAAGCGAGATTACTTCAACATTTCCTGCTGATCGCCGGAATAATAGGGCTGGTGGCAACTGTCCTTATCATTTACTTCGCCATCCGAAGGATGGTTACGACTCCCCTGCACGCCCTTCAGGGTAAATTCATGGAACTGGCCGACGGAGAACTCAACCCCCATATTCAAGGACGCTTCTCCGCCGAGCTGGCAACCCTTCGGGATGCTTTCGTGACCATGGTCGAACGATTTCTCGGAATTGTACTCACGGTCAAGGCGGCCGGAGAAAACGTTTCCGCCGGGGGAGAGGAACTCAATGCCGCAGCCCAGACTCTTTCGCAAGGGTCCACGGAGCAGGCTGCCGCCATTGAGGAGGTTTCCGCTTCCATAGAGGAAATGACGTCGAATATCACCCAGAACGCGGAAAACGCCACCAAAACTGAGCGGCTGGCCATCAAGGCTGCGGAAGATGCGAAGGTCGGAGGAACCGCCGTTGAAGAAGCTGTTGAGGCAATGAAAAATATTGCCGAAAAAATCACCATTATTGAAGAAATAGCCAGACAGACCAACCTGCTGGCCTTAAACGCAGCCATTGAAGCGGCCCGGGCCGGTGAACATGGCAAAGGATTTGCGGTCGTGGCGGCGGAAGTCCGAAAACTGGCGGAACGTAGTGGTGGTGCGGCAGCGGAAATCAGTGAAATATCGACTAAAAGCGTTGAGGTAGCAGAACAGGCCGGAACCATGCTCAAACAATTGGTGCCGGACATTTCGGAAACAGCCGAGTTGGTTCAGGAAATATCTGTTGCTACCAATGAACAGCACTCCGGCGCGGAGCAGATCAACAAAGCCGTTCAGGAATTGGACAAGGTTATCCAGTCAAATGCTTCCATGTCCGAAGAAGTGGCCTCCAGCGCCGAGGAACTCTCGGGGCAATCCATTCAGTTGCAGCAAACCATGTCCTTCTTCAAAACACATGCGCAAGACGAACGGACGTACAGCACAGGAGTTGCACCGGAAGCATCTGCCCGACCAACCACAGCAAAAACAACGCCCAGGCCCATTGCTGCGGCACAACCGAAAACACCAGCCTCGCAAGGCGGCGTTGCGCTGAATATCGGCGACTCGGACGAAGAGGACTTCGAGCGCTTCTAGTTCCAGCAACAGGTTTCGACTTGCGACCAATCCACGCAAAGCGTATGTCAGGGGGCCGGACACCGGCCCCCTTTTTTTGCTTAGCGAAAAATCGTCAAAACCAGCCTATTCTTCATGGCACGGGAACACAAATATGGCGCTTGTAAGCCTCCAGAATATTTCCATCAACTATACGGGAACGCCACTTCTCGAAGGTGTCAATCTACAAATTGAACCTGGAGAACGCGTATGCCTTGTCGGGCGTAACGGCGAAGGAAAATCCACCCTTCTCTCCATCATCACTGGCGAAATTTCGCCGGATGCAGGAGAACGCGCCCTGAGCCAGGGAGTGCGCATCGCCATGTTACCTCAAAACGTGCCGAACGAACTGGACGGCACGGTATACGATGTGGCTTGCTCTTCCCTGGGGGCCGTGGGCAAACATCTTGCCGATTACCACCGGGCTTCACTCGCATTGGAACAATCCACGGGTGAAGACCTTGAACTGGTAAGCCTGTTGGAAAAAGCCCAGCAGGTCATTGAAGATGACGATGCGTGGGGTGTGCACAGAACCGTGGAAACCGTTCTTTCCCATCTGCACCTTCAGGCTGCGGACGAATTCGATACGCTTTCCGGCGGCGTCAAACGCAGAGTGTTGCTTGCCAGAGCACTGGCATGCGAACCGGACCTGTTGGTACTGGATGAGCCGACCAACCATCTGGATATCGCATCCATCACCTGGCTTGAAGATTTTCTCAAACGCCAAACGCAGAGTTTATTATTCGTCACACATGACCGGACATTCCTGCGGGCACTGGCAACACGCATTGTGGAAATCGACCGCGGCACCTTATCCAATTGGGCGTGCGACTACGATACCTATATGCAGCGCAAGGAAGCTGCCCTTGAAGCTGAACAGGCGCAGAACGACAAATTCGACAAGAAGCTGGCCGAAGAGGAAAAATGGATTCGAAGCGGCATCAAGGCCCGACGCACAAGAAACATGGGCAGGGTCCGACAGTTGCGGGAACTGCGCAAGGAAAGGAGCACGCGCAGGGAACGCAAGGGACAGGCCGACATGGTCATTCAGGAGGCCGACCGCACCGGGAAAATGGTTGCGGAAATCAAGGGCCTCGGCTTTGCCTATGAAGGAAACCCTATCGTTAACGACTTCAGTGCGTTGATCATGCGCGGGGACAAAGTCGGACTGGTCGGTCCCAACGGAGTTGGCAAAACAACCCTGCTCGGGCTGTTACTCAAAACGCTTGAACCGTTGCAGGGCTCTGTCCGCCACGGAGCAAATCTTGAAATCAGTTATTTCGACCAACACCGGGAACACCTCGACGAGACAAAAACCGCACGGGAAAATGTTGCCGAAGGCTCGGACTTCGTCGATATTAACGGAAATCGCCGCCACGTGTTGGGATATCTCAAGGATTTCCTATTCACTCCAGACAGGGCGCAATTGCCGGTCAGTGTTCTTTCCGGCGGGGAGCGTAACAGATTGTTGCTGGCCAAGCTTTTCACCCGCCCTTCCAATGTTCTGGTCATGGACGAACCTACCAACGACCTCGACATGGAAACACTTGATCTACTGGAAGAAATTCTTCTCGATTACACAGGAACACTTTTGCTGGTAAGCCACGACAGAACATTCCTGAACAACGTGGCCACATCCACCATCGCTTTTGAAGGCAACGGCCGTGTCCGTGAATACGTTGGGGGCTATGACGACTGGCTCCGGCAACGTCCGCAACAGGAATCGGCAAAGCACAAGCCGCAGGCAAAAAAGGCCGCTCCCAAGCAGGAAACGGCCCAAGCAAAAAAGCTCAGCTACAAAGATAAATACCGGCTGCAACAATACCGCGAAGAACTGATAAAACTCCCGGAACGCATAGAACAGCTTGAATCCGATATTGCCGTAAGGCACGAACGTCTGGCTGACCCGGACCTCTATCAGCAGGGGGGAGAAATCTTCAACAGCCTGCGCTATGAACTGGAAGAACTGGAGCGCAAGCTGGAAGAGACCTTTGCCCGTTGGGAATACCTGGAGCAGGCATTGGAAGGCGCGCCCGAAGAACTCTAGGCAGGTTGAAACAGCGGTCTAGCGCGCCGACAGCTTGGGCCGCAAGTTATTCTCCAGTTTCTCAAAAACAGTCTGCACGGCCTTGCGCAGGCCTTCGACGACCGCTTCCGGAGATTTGCCTTTGAGGGGAACCCGTTCCTTGTAACGACCGGAAAACAAAACCGTATCGTCCTTGTGCGCGTCCAGCAGGAAGAACTGCATTTCAGCCACTCCATCCGCCTTTCCGTCGGAAAAATCAGCATACAGGGCGTTCACCATGCCCTCCAGAATAAAGTCGGACTGCACCAGGCTGGCATCGGCAACAACCTCCTTGGTCAAACCGGCAGCATCAATCCAGTGATGCAGATTCTGGCTGATCATATCCACGGGCGGCACAAAGAAAAGGTTGTAGAAATCGGATTCCATGCGGCCGCCGTCCATGCGATAAACAAGTTCCCGCCCGTCGTACAACGGAGATATCTGCATTCTTCGCACCAGCATCACGGTGTCCGGTACGGATACTTCGGAGGCTTCCGGTCGTTGTACCTCCAGATAGTAATGATGCTTTTCTACCGCCTTTTTTGACAACCCGGCACAACCGGCCAGCGAAGACAGACAAATGGCCAAAGCCAAAATCAAAATTATATTCCGAACAATCAATTTCATTTGCTTTCTCCCGGTTCGACCTTGTGAGGAGGTTGTCCGAAAATAACGCCGGAGGGATACCGTTTGGCTTCTTCACTCAATTCCTTGAGATTTTGCAAAAGCAGCCGAGCATCGCTCATGATGGCTTCAATATTTGTCTGCTGTCCCGCCATAACTCCATTGGCGCGGGAGAGTACGGCATGCAGCTTGCGTACAGCAGACCGCAAATCTTCGGATGCCTGGTTCACATTTTCAAAGGTGGAGGCTATCTTGTGCAACTGGTCATTCAGGGCCGGGTCCGCCACAACCTCTTCCACACGGCCGGTCGCATTGCGCAGGCTTTTCATGGCTGTCCGGGCATCATGCACAGTATCCACAAAATCGTTTTCCGAGGCTTCCACTATTCGCCGAACACCCGCTACGGTCCGTGCAGCCTCCGGTATGAGCTTTTCCACTGCCGGGTCTCGCAACAACTCGTTTACCCGCGCCAGCAAACGTTGGGTTTCCTGCAGATTGGCGATCAGAACCTTGCCAAGCTTCTTGACGTCCGCCTTGCGCAGGAACTGGGTGATGGCAGCGGAAATTTCCTTCACATCCGCAATGATGACCTCGATATCTTCCTTTTTCAACCCGCTCAAGAAACCACTGATACTGCTCAAGGCTGCTTCAAGCCTGTTCAAGGTGCTGGGAGCGGACGGTACATAGGCAAACTCTGGTTGCCATGAAATTTTCGGAGGCTTGTTGGTTTCCGGGTCAAGGTAATCCAGATTCAGATACAACTGCCCAGTGAGTCCAAGCGTAGTGGGCCGCACCCGCAATCCCCGCTTCACGTCCTGCTCCAGCATTTTCAAAAACTCTTGGTGAGTCTTGCTGCCAAGCTTACGCGGTTCCAATGCGCACTCAACCAGTACGTAGCGGTAGCTGTCGTCATACTTGTTGGCAACAAACCCGATGTAGGAAACCGATCCGAGCTGCACCCCCTTGAGCTTGACCGGAGAACCGACCTCAAGCCCGTTAACGGACTCGGCAATGTAGGTCTCCATCGTGTAGGTTTCCTTGAAATATTCTCCGGCCCCAAGCACCATGACCACCACGACCAGCATTGCCGTGCCGATAATGACGAATACGCCGAGCTTGAAATAATCCGATTGCCGCATGCTCACGTTTCCTTTGAGGCGAATGTTTCAGCGCGGCCCGCAGTTTCCCGGGCGGCATCCGTTTCTGCCTGGCGATGAAAAAAACGCCTGACCAGCTCATTATCCGAAGTATCCCGCAACACGCGAGGATCTCCCTGCGCCACAATCCTGCGCACTTTCTTGTCCAGCATGATCACAGAATCCGCTACGGAGTATATGCTGGCAAGTTCATGGGACACTATTACAAATGTTATGCCGAGATTGCGTGACAACGTGCGGATGAGCGCATCCAGTTCGGCCGATGTTATGGGATCAAGACCGGCCGAGGGCTCGTCCAGAAAAAGAATGTCCGGATCAAGAGCCATGGCACGCGCTATGGCTGCACGTTTTTGCATGCCCCCGGAAAGAGTAGCCGGCATATTGCATGCAAAGTCCTGCAAACCGACCATGGCCAACTTGCTACGGGCCACAAGTTCCCTCGCGTCGGACGGCAAATCCGTAAACTCTTCAAGTGGCAGCATCACGTTGGAAAGCAGTGACATGGAGCCGAACAAGGCCCCCATCTGATACATGACTCCGAATCGCCGCAGAATGGCATCCCGGACACGCCCCTGCGCCGTGACGATGTCATCGCCCTGTACTTCTATACTTCCGGCCACTGGAGCGTACAGACCGATCAGATGCTTGAGGACCGTGCTCTTACCACATCCCGATCCGCCGAGAATGACGAAAATCTCTCCCTTGCGCACGTCAAAAGAGATATCGTCCACAACTTTGTAGTCCCCGTAGGCACAGGTAAGGTTGCGAACCCGGATGGCGATATCGGTATTGTTCATGGCTGTGTCCTCAAATCCCAAGATAATAGAACACCAAGGCAAAAACGCCATCAGCAACGGCGATAAGAATAATGCCGCTCACAACCGCACTGGTGGTGGAATCACCTACAGCGCTCGCACCGGAGCGGGTTTCCAATCCCCGCAGACAACCGACGCCTGAAACCAGCAGGCTGAAAACACATGCTTTGAACAGCCCACCCGCAAAATCAATATACGAAAGATTATGAAAAACACGCGAAGTAAAGGTCACCAACGGATAGCCCATGGAGAGCATGACCAGAGCACCGCCCACAAGGCTGGCGAAGTTGAAGAACATGGTCATGAGCGGCACGGCTACCAGCGAGGACAGCACTTTGGGAACCA
>Ga0207831_100407_pt1 | contig 15600 bp, 7 predicted proteins | sample TtanPargueraPR_7_FD_187741 | JGI IMG/M metagenome (GOLD analysis project Ga0207831, IMG submission 187741) | Aerobic enrichment media microbial communities from Bioluminiscent Bay, La Parguera, Puerto Rico - Tt and M1 (2) (SPAdes) | ecosystem: Environmental > Aquatic > Marine > Unclassified ... | reverse complement strand
ATAATGGGAATGGGGCCAAGTTCCTCGACCATATCCACCAGAATCTGGTCATGGAGATTTTGCAGGGCCGTGGAATAGAGGTCTTTGGGCCGGTACGAACCTATGGTCTGTCGAACGGCGGCGTTGATGATGGGGAGTATGATCTTTCTGTGGTAGTCCGGCCCAATGGTCCTGTGGAAAACGGGCAGCTTGTCCGGGATGAGCTGGTAACGCAGGGTGATTTGAATGGTGATCACCAGACCGTCGCGGGTCAACACGTTAAGCGTTTGTGTCTCCGCCTGTACACGAATGGTATAGATATTCATGATATCCCAAGGAAGAATTACATGTATCCCTTCCTCATACACATGGTCCATCACCGTTCCGCCGAAAAGACGGGAGTAGAGCACGCCTCGTTCACCGGAGCGGATGGTTATGAATATTCTGGGCCACAAAAAGGCCAGACACAGGCACAGGAATATGCTGATGATAGCAAGTCGAAAGCGGTACTTGATGACCCACGGACGTATTTTCTCTCGGTAAACCTTCATTTGCCCTGTTCTTTTTTGAGGATAATGAGTTTGGGCTTGTCGCGCCAGTAGAGGTCGAGCATATAGTCGATACATTGCCGTTCAAACCGGATGCATCGCTCTACGTTATTGTCGGTTTTGCCTGAGCATATATTATACATTATCGGACACAAAATCAGATTTCTGACGAAACGGCCAAGTTCAGGATTGGACGAGACGGCCTTTCGTGCCTGTTTGACGATGTCGTTATTGTATTGCTGGTTGCATTTTTCAATCCGCTCGGTGAATTCGAATGTCTTTTCATAACAATCCAGCCGTCTGTGGATGATGGCCTCATGCTCTTTTTTGCTGATGTTCGACGGAGGCGTATTGTTGACCCTGATGTACAGGTCGCGAACGAAATCGATGTTGGAAATAGGATTGAGGTCTTGGGCATGGACCGTCAAAGGCAATGCCGCAAACAGCAGACAGAGGGGCAAGGCAAGTCGTATCATGCTTCGGCCTCCCTGTTTTCCGGCAGCATGGTTCCCTCGCGCATGGTCAGCACTCTGTCGGCAATATGGAAATAGCGGTCGTCGTGGGAGATGGCGACAATGGTTGCGCCTTTGGCCGTCAGGCCCGGTAGTAATTCTTCATAGTAAAATTTCCTGAAGCCCGGATCAAAATCCGCAGCAACCTCGTCCAGAATGTAGACCTCACGTTCCTCCAGCAGGGCGCAGGCCAATGCCACACGCTTGCGTTGTCCTGCCGAAAGGTCGAGGGTGGAGAACGTCCGGTCTTCCTGAACCCTGATTTTTGTATCAATGCGCATGGTCTTCAGCATCTCCTCGATTTTTTTCCGGGAGACATCGAGTCCCAGTGGCCGCGAAAAAAGATGGTACTCCGACGGCAGGATCGTGAACAGATTGCGATAGGATTCGGAATCAATGTCCGCAAGCGGGATGTCGTTCAACCATGCGGAACCGGATTGCGGATGATAAAGGCCTGAAAGAACCTTCATGAACGTGGATTTTCCCGAGCCGTTTCCACCCTTGATGAAGAGCAGTTCTCCTCTTTTCAAGGAAAATGAATCCACGGCAATGGCAAAGGAAGAACCGCCGTTTTCTCCCTTGTACGCAAAATGGATGCCTTCCATGCGCAGGGATTCGAATGTCGGAACTTTGGGATCATCATATTGCCATTGGGCATTCATCCCTTTTTCCTCGCAGGGTTCCACAGACCTGTCTATGAGGTCTTCTACCTGCCGCAGTTCATCCAGACTCATTTCCACTTTGGCAAAAAGGGGCACAAAGGCGACGATGCTCATGAGTGGACTCAGGCTGAACATGCACAGAACCAGCAGTTGTGCTGTTTCGTCCGGGGAAACATCCAGAAAACGAGGCATGAGGAAGAGGATGATTCCCAATATGAGCAGGTTGAGCATGGCGAAAAACGAAATGCCCAATGCATGGCGTCGTTCCGTTGCGGACCGGGCATTGCAGGCTGCGTCCACGCCCGCGATGATGTCCTTTTTGAAAAGGTCCGAGGTCTTGGGCTTGTGTTGTTTGAGTTGTTGCAGTCCTTCCTGCAGATCCCTGAGGGTGGAAGAAAATTTCGCGTCCGCACGCATGGCCGGCCACATGAGGGCATTGACGCTTTTGCCCAGCCGAAGGAAGAACAGCAGGCCCAAGGCCATGCAGAGGATGGTTCCGGCTGCTCCACTCACGGACACTGAAAACATTTTGACCATGGCCACGACGATCATGATCGAGTTGGCCACGGAAGCCGCAAGCATGCGCGCAGCTTCGACGACCATTTCCCGGTTGTCCAGTAAGGCCGCCTGAATTCGGGACAGGTCAAACTGTTCGTATTTTTCCAGTGATACGGCGCGCAGTTTGGAGGCCACCCGCATTCGCCATTGCATCACGCCTTGCAGGGCGATCAGCGCACCTTCTCCGGTGATGTAGCGAAAGAGATAGTAGAATCCGACAAGGCAGATGAGAAAGGCCAGGAACGTATGGAAGAGAATTCCTTCGCCGGAAAGCTGTTCCAGACCTTGCAGCACAGTAAAAACCGCCAACCCTTGCAGGACGCCGGAGGCCAGACAGGCCACAACGAGTTTGGAGCCTTGTTTCCCTGCTTGTTCGCGTAGCAGTTGAAAGAAATTGGACTGGAACAGAGAGAGCATAATCAGGGTGTTTTCCTCAAGCTGGACCCGTAGAGTAGGAACATATGCCAGACTCCGCCGGGTACGCCTTGTGGTTCCCGGCGGAGTCTGGTTTCAAATGCTATGCAGTTGCAGTGCTGGTTTCTTCTTCCTTCTTTTTGGAGAGCTTGTCCTTGATTGCTTTCTCTCCCTTTTGGTAATACTCGGAAAAGCCGTCTTTCATCTTGCTGGAAGACATATTCAGCAAGGTTCCGCCTTCCCGGAAATGCCTGTTGAAGACGCGTCCCAAAGCATAGGTGGCGGCGCCGCCCGTGATACTCGTGGTGGCTGCTCCCATGGTCTGCCCGACAACGGGCACGGCCTTGAAAAGCGAGAAGAAGACAGGGACAGCACCTGTCGAAAGCACACCGCCGCACAGGGCCGAAATGATCGCTTTGGTCCGTTTTTTTCTGAACTCCACGCCGTAAGCCTTGGAAAGGCTATGAATCATTTTCAGCTGCAGGGCGGTCAGTCCTGCCAGATCCACAAGTGGAATGGGAACAAAGCCAATGCCTACAGCTCCATATGTGTAATACCGGATGATGGCGTCCGTATCGCACTTGTTTGGCATTTCCTGGGTGGTTTCTTCAGTAACGTTCTGACTCTTTTCTTCGGTTTCGGTCGTCTTCTTGGGCATAACGTCTACCTCGCCTTGGGTTAAAAAAGTGGTCAATCGTCTAGGTCGAAATCTTTCACATCCGGCAGACTGTCATCGTAGATGACATCCGTCGCCACCAGCAATTTGAAGGGGAAATCGAGGTGCAACATTTTGGCGGTCGTCAGGTTGATGGTAAAAATGGGGTTTTTTACAGTGTCCTCTTCGTAATCCCGAACCGATAGAAGCTGTAACTGTTCCCCGATTTTTTGCGCATAGAACCGTCCGAGGCTGCCATTGTTGGTGAGCGTGAGTCCCATGAGTACTCCGTTCTTTACCTGAATTTTCCCCTCTTGGGCAAATGTTTTTACGCCGCGCTTGTGGAGTTTTTCGATAATGGGTCCGGGGTTCGCATAGTGCCAGTCGAAGCAGTTCAGCGCGGGGACGTAAAATGCGTCGATCCCGGCATCGAGCAGCGCATCAATACCTTCGGCACAGTCTTTTTCGCTTTCCTCTTCGTGGATGTAGGGATATTCGATAAGGGTGAATCCCTGCTCCCTGCCCACTTCCCTGGCTGCCGTTACGTTGGAAAAGGTACGTCCTTCGAGAGTATTGGTGTACATCAGGCCCAATCGATGCACGTGAAGGGCTGTGCTCATGGTTCGAAAGCGGATTTCCCACTGGTCCCTGATGAAATGAATGATGAGGTTGGGAGCGGCAGGGCCGGTGTAAGGATCAATAAATTTCATGCCTACCGGATCACTCACGCCAATAGCCACAATGGGAACCCTGTCGTTGTTTTCCTTGAGCATGGCTTTGGTGGCCGCTGTTCCCATACTCAGGACAAGCTCAACTTTCGGGTTGGCCATCAATTGTGCTGCCGCTTTGCGGAGCTCTGCTTCGGACACTCCCTTGTGCAGACTGATATGGAGTTCGTCCGGGAAGGAGAGCTGGTCGCGAATGCCGAGTTCTTCAAGCTCGTACAGCGTTTTGTTGTAGAGGCTGGTGTATTCCCAATAATTGCTGCTTTCCAGATACGCTATCGTCTTTGGCGTGCCTTGCGCCAAAACCGGACCGGAAAACGTCATGAGTGCCCACGCCAGAAACAAGTGTGCAAGCAGATATGTGGCAAATCGTTTTCTGAACACCAATGTTATTCCCATCCTATGATGTGGGCAGGGCTTTTATTCATAGCCTTGCATTACATTATGGATAAAATCGTAGCAAGGGCTATAGAAAGAATGTTTCCCTGTCTTGTGTCAGGATTGTTGCTGCCACACTGCATAAGTAATTTTCGGGTTGTGGAATGTCGTATGCTGTCCAGTGCTCTGGCAACTGGCCGTCGATGGATTGAAACCACCCTGTTTCGCTCTGTGTGGTGAGAACGCGGACGCTGTCAAGTGGCCGGGAAAGCCCTTTACCGCTCGCCTTGAGCACGGCTTCCTTGCGAACCCAGCATCGGTAAAAAAGGGATGTCCTTTCCCGGATCGGTCCTTTCCGTATGGCTGCGTTTTCGTCCGGGTGCAGCATGTTGGTCATTTGGGAAAGCTCTGGCAGCGGGGAGATCCTTTCCACATCAATGCCTACCGAACCTTTGGGGCAGAATGCTGCCCAAATCATGTTGCCCGAATGGGAAATGGAAAAATCTATGCTTGCGTTCGGAAGGTACGGCTTTCCCCATTCGGTTTTGGCGAATTCGGTTGTGAGTGGCGTTCCATCCGTGGCATTGAGTGTGCGCCGGACCATGGCCCTGCCCAGCATGTGACGCACGCCGTCAATGGCGTGGACGAATTGCTTTGCGTGGTTGTGTTCTTTTTCGGTGACAAATGGCAGGGCACTCTCCCACCAAGCTTTGATGTCTCCATCGATATGCAATCCGATGCAGGTCAGGTCAGCTTGATCTGTCCGAGGAAAACGATATGTCTCGAACGCTTGGGGAAGTGCCATGTCAGGTCACCAACTGGCTGGTTATTTGCGCGGCCAGTGCACTCCAATGTTCCTGAAGATAGAAATGGTTGCCGTGAAAGGACTGCATTGAAAAATCACGTGTGGTCAGACGTTTCCATTCCCGGCCTTTGCGTTCCGTAAGCGGATCCTGACTGCCCAAAAATACTGTGATCGGGACCGGGAGAGGGGAGATGTGTTTGGGCTGCCAGTTGTCCAGCGCAGTGAAATCCGCATACAGGATCGGCTCAAGGTATTCGCAAAATTCCCGGGATGCTGCGATTTCTTCCGGCAGACCGCCCATTTCCGCTATGTGGCGCCACAGCTCTTCTGGAGGGAGTGATGAAATGGGCGTTTCAGGCTTGTTGCAAAAGGATTTCGGCGTTGCGCATGCGGAGACGAAAAGCGCTTTCGGCAGCGGAATATGGTTTTCTTGCGCAAGGACCACGCAAAGCAGGGATAACAAGGCTCCCATGCTATGGCCGAAAAGGGCATAGGGAGCTGTTCCGGCTACGGGTTTGATCTGTTCGAACAGATCGCTGCTGATGCTTTCCATGCTTGTGGCAAGCGGGTCGCGAAAACGCCTGCCGCGCCCGGCCGCCTCAAGGGCATGCACGGTGACGTGACCGGGAAAGAAACTGCCGAACTGGGAGTAATACGATGCACTGCCCCCCGCATGCGGGATGCAGAACAATGTCGTTTCGGACGCTTTGCTTGTCGCCCCGGCAGAGGCTTTGTGCGCGGTTTTGCCCAGAGGAGCAGGGCGGGGAATACTTCCGGTCGTGTCTCTCATATCGTGTCCTGGCATTGCTTTTTTTTACAGTGTAAGAGGGCCGTCGCTGATCAGAAGTTCACCCATCCCGCCTTGTCGTCCAGATCCTGAATGATCACCCTTGAGGCCTGATCGCTGTGCCCGGATCGGGCGTGAATCTGCTTGAGCACGATCTTGCCTTCGCTCATGCCGCAAATTTCCAATTTGCCGATGTCGTGCCCGATGATGAATTTGAAGCGTTTGCCGTAACCGTCAAGCCACTGCTTGGCCCTGTCCACAATTTCGATGCCCTGTTTCAGCGGAATCTGGAAATGGTGGCGGACACGGGCAACGGGCATGCACTGGTATAGATAATAGGGGTTAACTCCTATCCGCAGAGAATTGCTCATCAAGTCCCTGATGGCCTCTGCGCTGTCGTTCACTCCCCGGAGCAGCACGGCCTGATTATTGACCGTGATTCCGGCGTGTCGGAGCCGTTTGATGGCCTTGGTGGCCGTGGGAGTGATTTCATTGGCGTGGTTGAAGTGTGTAGGAAAGTAGAGCGTTTTTTTCTCGTTGAATTCGGCAAGCAGATCCATCAATTCGTCGTCGAAAAGACGAATGGGATACGTAACCGGCGTTCTTGAGCCGATCCTGACAAAATCGAGAGTATCGATTTCCGCCAGAGGCATGAGCATTTGCCGCAGCACGGAATTAGGCAGCATCATGGGATCGCCGCCGGAAATGACCACGTTTCGTATTTCCGGGTGTTCGGCCACATAGCAGGTCGCTGCCGCAAAATCCTTCAGGGTTTGGTTGTTGGGCTTTCCCACCATCCGTTTGCGGAAGCAATGCCGGCAGTACATGGCGCAGAACTCCGTGGCCACGATCAGGGCGGTGTAATCATATTTGTGCAGCACCCCATTGCCCTTGTCGTGCTTGTCGTCTCCGTAAGGATCTTTGGTGGTTTCACCCATGGAACCGGCGACGATCAGTTCATTGGTGTCGGGGAGACACATCTTTCGTACCGGATCATGAGGATCGTCGGGATTCACAAGACTCAGGTAATAGCGCGGGATTTTCATCGGATGAACCTTGACGACCTCCCTGAGTTTTTTTTCCTCCTCCTCATCCATCGCAATGTATTCTTTGAGCTGATCTATGGACACGATGCTGTTGGAGAGTTCCTCTTTCCAGTCGAGTTCGGCCCAGTTGATGGTTTCGCTTTGCATGGCTTGCCTTTTCATGACGAGGTATGGGTTTAAGCTTGTACGCTATTAGATAATCGTTAGGAGGTCTAGGGGGGGATTCGTTATTAACAGTATTGATGGCATCTTTGGGAATTCTTCCCGATTCGTCTGGTAGGAAAGTCTTGCGGCGTAAAGCGGCAAATACGGGATGGGTTTTGGATGTTTATAAAACCAAAAATGTGTTTTGTTCTTCCCAATAAATAAAGTATGTCGGATTGGTGGTAGCTTTAGGGGGAGTTGTTGTTAGTGTACTCGTGCCAATACGGAGAGCTGTATGATCATTGACGAGCGGGAAGTTGTCCCCTTCTCCAGCAATCAAAAAGAGCTTTGGTTGTCCCACAAAATATCCGATTCAGGGCAGGAAGCGACAAAGCTCAAGGTTTTTTTTCCAGTCAAAAGTAAAATATCCCCGGATTTGTTCAGGCAGGCGTTAGCCATTGCCCTGAAGCACGTTCCTTTGGTCCATTCCGAGCTCAGCCTTGATGCAAAAGAGCCGTACTGCCAGGCTGCCGATCCTGACGACATTGATTTTTCCTTTTTTGATGCCAGCGAATCATCTGTCCCTTCAGACACAGCAGAAGGGTTTCTGGACGGGTTCTTTGCAAAGTCCGTCGGTCGTCACGCCGTTCATTTTGCCCTGATTCGGCTGGGAGGTGACGAGAGCCTTTATGCCCTTAATGCTTCCCATCTGATAATGGACGGTCTGACAGCATTTTTTCATGTGGATTTCGTGGCTGAAATCTATAGCGCACTCAAGCATGGCAAGGAACTTCCGGTTCGGGAAAAAGCCGGGTTCAGTGACGTTTACCTCAAGGACAGGAAATATTTTTCTTCCACGAAAGTGTCCAAGGACGTCTTGTTTTGGAAGGAGCATCTGGACCGGATTCCGGGAAAGAGAATTTTTCGGGCAAAGCCGGGGCGCCCGGATTTGCTCTGCCGTTCCCGGTTCAAAAAATATTTTCTTTCCCCTGAGGCCTCCGCCTGCGTGGAGAGGCTGCTCAAGAAGCATGGCGTAAGCCCGGCAGTCTGTTTCACCGCACTCCATGCCTTGGTGGTGGCTTTCATGTGCGATGAAAAAGAGATTGTCATTCAGACTCCCGTGGCTTTCGGCGAGCGCAAGGCTTTTTGGAAACGGCAGGGGAGCCAGGTGGCGACGCCGCCTCTTTTCCTCGATCTGAGCACATTCAATTCTGTTGAAGCCCTGCTGGAGGAAATTGCCAGCCAAAGCAAGCTTTTTTTCCGCCACATCCGAACCCCGTATCAGATGGCGATGCGGGAACTGAAGCACAGGGATTTTTCAACGCTGGGTGATACGTTCATTAATTTTTTGCCCAACAGTCCCACCGGCAACGACGATTTCTCAGTGGAAACCGTGGTCCAGCAGCATAACCCGGAAGAACCGGCCATGCTCGGAGCATTGGTTTTGCAGGAACCGGTACTCGGCGGTTTTTCCTTTACCATGCAAAGCAGCCGCAACCACTTCAGCGAGCAGGATGTGGATCGGTACATCAAGCGCGTGGAGCAGCTTTCCCTGCAACTGGAAAAATGCCCGGACCTGTCGCTTCTCAACTATCTGCTTGATGAAGAGGGTAGAGAACTTGCGGTCTGGCAGTCCGGTGAATCCCGTCAGTACGCCGTTGAGGCATTACCCGCTCTTTTTGACCGCACAGCACAAGATTTTGCAAACAGGGATGCTGTCCGTGATGAACATGGTCAAATACTGACCTATGCCCAATTGCGAGAGAATTCATTGGCTTGTGCCGCATGGCTTGAAGAGCAGGGCGTAGGCAAGGGCGACGTGGTTGCCGTTCTGGCCCGGAGAAGGCTCAGACTCCCGGAGATGATTTTGGGAATCATGCGGCGAGGTGCGGTTTATCTGCCGCTGGACCCCAAATCACCTGAATCCCGTATCCGGCATATCGTTGATGACGCAAAGGCCGGGATGACGCTGGATGTCGACGCTCCCGGGTATGTTGTGGCTTCCGTCGGCAAGCGGGCTGCATCTGTCGGCCTCAGGGACGGCGCCTATCTGATCTATACTTCCGGCTCCACCGGAAAACCCAAAGGTGTGCTGGTTCCTCATGAAGGTTTTGTGAACATGATCCAGGGACAGATAGAGGTCTTTGGCGTGGGACCGGAGGATCGTGTCCTGCAGTTCGCATCACCCGCTTTTGATGCCTCGCTTTCCGAGATATTCATGGCTCTTCTTTCCGGCGCGTGCCTGTGCCCGGTTACGGATACCTATCGCAACGCTCCATGGGCGCTTCGGGACTACATGTCCGACAACGCCATTTCAGTCGTCACCCTGCCACCGTCCTACTTGCATCTGTTCAATCAGGAGCCGTTTCCCGGCTTGCGGGTGCTGATTACGGCCGGGGAGCCTCCGGTTGCGAACGATGCCATGGGCTATGCGGAACGGCTGCAATATTTCAATGCCTATGGTCCGACCGAAACCTGCGTGTGCGCCTCCATCAAGCATGTCATGCCCGGAGAGCAATCGCCCATCAGCGTGGGGTGCCCGATTCCCAACGGCCGCGCGTATATTGTCGACTCGGCCAGACGTTGCCTGCCGACCGGTATGGTCGGAGAGTTGTGCGTCGGCGGCGCCAGTCTCGCCTTGGGGTATTATGGCAACGAGGATATGACCCGCCAGCGTTTTGTGCGGTTGCCTTCAGCACAAAACGATATGGTTTATGCAACGGGGGATCTCGCCTTGTGGTCCGATGACGGCGAAATCCTTTTGGTGGGCCGGTCCGACGATCAGGTCAAGGTCCGGGGCAATCGCGTTGAATTGGGAGAGGCCTCCTTTCTGCTTGAGACGTGTCCGGATGTCAGCCAGGCTTTTGTTCTCACTGTCGAAGACGTGGGCGGACAGCTTATGCTTGCGGCCTGCGTCGTTCTGCAACCGGGGGCAACGCTCAGGGCTGCCATGGATTGGGCCAAGGACAATCTCCCGGCGTACATGATTCCGGGAGCATGGCACGAGCTGGATGCCATGCCGTCCACAGTAACCGGCAAGATCGACCGTGATGCTTTGAAGCAAATCGTTCGGCGCAAAAAGGAAACCAGGACAGAACAGCCGGTCATGGACTCCGGGTTGTTGTCCCTGTGCAGAGACGTGCTTGGGGGGGAATGCGACCCTGATGCGGACTTTTTTTCCCAGGGTGGCGACAGCCTCAAGGCCATGGCCCTGCTCTACGAGGTTCGCAACCAATACGGCGTGGATATTCCGTTTCGGGATTTCGTGAAGTGCGACAGCCTCCGCGGGTTGATGCCCCTGTTGCAGGAGATGGGCTCGGAACTTCCCGAGGTTCCCTATGCCACGGTGCCGCTGAACCAGAATCAGTATGAACTTTGGGCTTATCAGCAGGCCAACGAAGATTCCGTCGATTACAACATGCCCTTGCTACTGGAAGCTGGTGGAGAACGCGCCGGAGCGTTTGTCCGGGCGTTGTATCAGGCTATTTGTGATCAGCCCCTGCTATCCTGCACTGTGGGTGGAGAAATCGATGCTCCCTGCTTTGTGCCATCCAAACATATTGCTATTCCCATGGAGACAAAGGAATTTCCCGACGCCGGTGCGGCAAACCAGCATTTCAGCAATGTGGTTCACCGTCCCTTTGATTTGCGAAATGAACCGCCCGTCCGTATGGAGGTGGTCGAATTTTCTGGAAGAACTCAGGTGTTGGTGCTGGTACATCATATTGCCGGAGACGCCAAAACGCTTGAGATCCTGCTGAAGAACGCCGTGCAGTATCTCAATGACACTCAGGCCACCAAAGGGTCGCTTGACGTTCAGGTCGCCTTTTGCCGCAGGGAACAATCCTATCTTCGTTCCGATGACTACGTGGACGACAAATCCTATTGGGAACATCTTCTGGAACCGCCAGTCGGTCTTTTGTGCACCGCTTGCAGCGGCGATGGAGCCATGGCTGATGTCGATATTGAACCGGCGCTTGCCGCGGGCCTCCAGAACATCGCCGAACGGTCCGGGAGTTCTCTGTTGGCGTGCTTTATTTCTCTGGTAGGGACATTTTTGCAGGATCGTTTTGAGCGGTCCGAGATATTGATCGGTGTTCCCGTTGGGTTGCGCGAGACGCGGGAAGAGTTTGAAACTGCAGGATTTTTTGTCAACACCGTCCCGTTGCGACTGCGGGCTGATGAGAAACCAGACCCTGTCGCAAATGCCCGGAATGCCGCAGCGCAACTAAAAACAGCCATTACGCATAGTCGGTATTCAAACAGGGCTGTTGTGCCTGACATATTGGTAACGCATGCCACAGTCAGCAATATCCGGGAGCACGGCCTTCAGGTCGATATGCTCAAGCCGGAGTTGGAAGCAAGCAAACTGGCCGCCAGTTTCACGCTGGAAACCGGAGTCCGAAATAGAATCGTCCTTGAGTATGATCGGGGCTTCATCTCGGATGGCAGGATTTTTCTCGACAGGTTGCAAATCGCTCTCAGCGAGTGGTGCGGCCTTGGGGACATGGCTGATCCTCAACGGGTTCTCTCGGATGCATGGTTTTCCATTCTGCATGTTCCCCCGTCTCCGGAAAGCGATTTTTTCCGGGACGGCGGTGATTCCATCAAGGCTATCCAGATTACCGGAGTATTGCACCGGAACGGCATCAAGGCACTTTCTGCCGCGAGTTTCCTCCAGACGCCGGACTTTCGGGCTTTGGCGAAACAGTTGGAAAAAACCACTACGGACCAAACATCAGGACCGGCGTATGCTCCGGTCGAGCCGGGGCAGTACGTTCCGTTGCTGCCTTTGCAGGAACGTCTGATCAGTAGGAACCCGGAACATTGGCATCATTTTTACATGATGCTGCCCCTGCAAATCGGCCTGGAAATTTCGATCGCGAGCATTGAGGATTGGGTGCACTCACTACCGGAGCGGTATGAAGCGTTCCGCCTCGCGTTTCAGGATGGGCAAGCCGTTATGTTGGGAGCTTCACCGGAACCTGTTTTCAGGCGGCGTTCCTTTGAGTCTGGTATTGATAATCGCGAAGTGTTCCGTGCTGCTTTGCAGGACGCCGTAGCGGAGCTTGATCCGAAAAAAGGCCGTACCTTTGGCGCAACTCTGGCGGAGCAGGGACAAAAACGGTTTTTGATCCTTGCCGGGCACCATCTTGTGCTCGACGCCTTTTCTCTGGATATCCTGCGGCGGGATTTGATTGCATTTTGCCGGAATGTTGAAAGCGAAAAAGAAGCGCAAGGCATGGCGATCAGGGCTCGTGAAATGCAGAAACTGGTGCAGGACGGAATCTTCCCCACACAGGAAGATCATGCCTTGTGGACATCGGTTTGCAAAACTTCGGTGGGCGGGCTGAATGCCCTGCAGCAAGGAACAGCGGACAAAGCCGGGCAAAGAACTTTCGAGAGCTTGCGGCTGGTGGGCTTCCGTCCCGAGTATACGCAATCCGTTTTGTCGGAATTGCTGAGTGCGCTGTCCGCCGCGCTTTACGCTCAGGGTCAGCGGGAGACCGTGTTTGTTACCATGGAGAGCCATGGACGCGATTCCCTGTTGCCCGGATTCGACACCGGACGCAGTGTGGGATGGTTCACCGGAATTTGTCCCATGCCGCTGACGCCTTCCGAATCAGGGCAATCCCGGCATGCTGTGGGCGCATGGCTTCGTGATATGTTCACTGCGCGGAATTGTCATGCCTATGGTTACCTGCGGCTTCAGCATCCCGAAACCTTTGGGTTCGATTCGCAGATAAGTTTCAACTACCTTGGGCGATTGTCCAGCGAGACCGAACACTGGATCACTGCCTTGCCGTCCGCCGCCATGCCCGGGGACATGCCTGACCTTATTGACTCGGAATTCGAACTCGACACTCCACTGGAGTTGATCGCCTTTCAGGACGAAGACGGCGTTCTCCAGCTCGGCGCCTACTTCAACCCGTACATTCTGGAAACGGTGTGGGTGTCCGGGTTGCTTGAGGAATGGAAATTGGCGCTCAAGCAAAGTCCCGTCTACAGGGAACCCCTGTCCGACGATGTGGTTGACCGGGTTTTGGAGCTGGCCCATTGCACTGCGGATGAAGCCGGGGGCATCCTTTTGCCGGAAGTCGTCCATGAGCCCATGTTGTATCAATACCTGTCCGAAGACGAGGCAGTTTATACACAGCAGGTGGCGTTTCGTTTTCGTGGGCAGGTCAACGATTTCCTGCTGCTGAGGGCCTGGAAGGACGTTCTGGCCCGGCACGAAAGCCTGCGAACCCTGTTCCCCATGCCTTATGACGGGGAGTTTTATCGTCTTGTCCTGCATACGCCGAGAGAGAACTCGGAATATTTTGACCTTTCCAGCCTGCCGGAGCCGCTTGCCGCAAGCAGGATGGAAGAGATGCTGAAGAGTGAACGTGAGCGCGGCTTCGATCTGAACACCGGGCCGCTCATCCGGGCGCAATTGCTCCGGTTTGCCCATGATGAGTTCGTATTGAGTTGGTGTTTTCACCATCTGCTTATGGATGGGTGGTGCATGGGTATTTTGCTTGATGAACTGTTTACCCGCCATCGTATTCTTGAGTCCGGATCAACGGAGAAAATGCCAGAGTCGATGCCCTTGTCGGAATATGCGCGGTGGCGTGCCGAATTCGATACGAACGCGGCGGCCGACTATTGGAATTCCCTGCTGGAAGGATTTGCCTCTGTTTCTTCCGTGGCAAAGAGAGAACCGGACGGAACCGTGGTGGATCCCGTTGCCATGGAGTTTTCTCTTGATACCGAACGCAGTCTGAGACTCAGGAATCGGGCGGATGAACGGTCGGTGACACTTCCTGTGCTGATTCAGGCTGCCTGGGGAATCGTGCTGGGAGATGAGAACAGTACCCGGGATGTCGTCTACGGCATGGTCACCTCGGGCCGTCCCGCCGAACTGGACGGCATGGACAAAGCCGTGGGTCTGTTCATTCAGACGGTGCCGTTGCGCGTGCAATGGACGGAAGATTCCTCGTTTGGCGATCTTCTGGCCACGATCAAAGAACAGAGCTTCAGACAAATGGAGTACGGATATTTACCGTTGTCCGAGATCGGGCGGAATTTATTCGACCACCTCATGGTCTTTGAAAATTATCCTTTCGACATGGAATTTTATGGCGGAAAACTGGAACTGTTGGATATACGTGGATTTGAGAAGATACCATATCCGCTCGGCATATCGGTGATTCCCGGCGATCAGATTCAGTTCCGCTTTCTTTATGATCCTGCCGTCATGGAACATGACGACGTTCGCGGATTGCAGGACCGCCTTCTTCATGTACTGGAAATCATATCCGGTGATGCGGACGTCTCCTGCCGGGAGCTGGAATCCGGCCTCGGCAGTGTTGCCGATAACCGAATGGCTTTCGGGAACACTCGTGAAGCCCTGCCCGGGAACGGGGAAAGGGCTTTGACCAGCGATTCATCCTTGCCTGTGGATGGCTATTTCTCCCAGAAAATTCAGGATATTTATGAATCCGTGTTCAGGCAGAAGGTCGTTTCCCGCGATGCCGATTTCTTTGAACTGGGCGGACACAGTCTGTTGGCCATGCGGGTTCTCGCCCAGCTGGACAGGCAGTTGTCCGTACGAATCGGCATGGACGATTTTCTGGCCAATTCCAGTATCAACGCGCTGACCGGTCTGGTGGGCAAAAGCCAAATCGAGAAGACCGTTATACCCCGGATTCCGGTCAGGGAGCGGTATCCTCTTTCCGCTTCGCAGATGCGTATCTGGTTCCTGCAGCGGATGCATGGTGACGGCTATGTCTATCAGATTCCCTTTGCCGCACGGTTGCGGAGTGCGGTTGATCCTGAAGTCCTGCAAAAGGCCCTGCTCCTGCTTGAAGAGCGGCATGATGCCCTGCGGCTGCGTGTTGCGGCGGATCAGCCCGAGCAGTTGCTTGCTCCCCCCGGCCACCTGAAACTGGAATTTTATGACCGGCCTTATCGACAGGAATCCTTGGAACAGGGAGCCATGGAACTTGGGCTGGACAAGCCGCTGGTCCGGGTTTGCCTGTTCAGGGAGTCCTCAAACGAATCTGTTTTGCTGTTCCGGTTCCATCATATCATCTTTGACGGCTGGTCAGCAGAGATATGTTTGCGGGAATTGAACGAGGCCTACGCGGCTGTGTCGAACGACGCAGTCCCGGATTGGCAGCCTTTGGACACTGATTTCGTCAGCTATGTCGGCTGGGAATCAAAACGGGAATTCAAGGCCTTGGATGCGTTCAGGGAACGCTTCCTGCCTTTGCCGGAAAGTCTGGCCTTGCCTTTGGACTTCCCGCGTCCTTCCGTGCAGAGCCTCGCGGGGAGTGTCTTTGTTTCCGAATTTGACCGGGAGCGGAGCCTGGGCATCAAAACCATGGCTTCATCCATGGGGG
>Ga0207831_100405_pt1 | contig 15678 bp, 12 predicted proteins | sample TtanPargueraPR_7_FD_187741 | JGI IMG/M metagenome (GOLD analysis project Ga0207831, IMG submission 187741) | Aerobic enrichment media microbial communities from Bioluminiscent Bay, La Parguera, Puerto Rico - Tt and M1 (2) (SPAdes) | ecosystem: Environmental > Aquatic > Marine > Unclassified ... | reverse complement strand
CTATATCGTCTATGGCCCGCTTTGCCTCGGCGCCACGTCACTCATGTTCGAAGGCGTCCCCAGCTACCCCAAGCCGGACCGTTACTGGCAGATCGTGGAGAAGTTCGGGGTCAACATTTTCTATACCGCGCCCACGGTCATCCGCGCCCTCATGCGCGAAGGCTCGCAATGGACGAAGCAGCATGATCTTTCCTCGCTTCGGCTTTTGGGCACGGTGGGAGAACCCATCAATCCCGAGGCGTGGATGTGGTACCATGACAACATCGGGGCCGGAAAACTGCCCATTTGCGATACGTGGTGGCAGACCGAAACCGGCGGATTCATGATTTCGCCCCTGCCGTATGCCACGCCGCTCAAGCCCGGCTCGGCCACCCGCGCCCTGCCCGGTGTGGATGCGCATATCATCCGTTCGGACATGACCGAAGCCAACCCCAACGAGGGTGGGCATCTGGTGGTCAAAAAACCGTGGCCCGGCATGTTGCGCGGCGTGTACAAAGACCCGGAGCGATTCAGGAAAACCTATTTCGACCGGTTCCCGGGCATGTATGAATCGGGTGACGGTGCCCGTATGGACGAGGACGGCTATCTCTGGATCATGGGGCGGCTCGACGACGTCATCAACGTATCCGGGCACAGGCTCGGCACTGCGGAAATCGAATCCGCGCTCGTGGCGCATCCGGCCGTTGCCGAGGCCGCCGTGGTCGGCATGCCGCATCAGGTCAAGGGACAATCCATTTATGCCTATGTGACGCTCAAGGGCGACGAGGAAGAATCCGACGAGCTTCGGATCGACCTCAAAAATTGGGTCCGCGCGGAAATCGGCCCTATCGCCACGCCTGAGGTCATCCAGTTTGCAGAAGGGTTGCCCAAGACCCGTTCCGGCAAGATCATGCGCCGCGTATTGCGCAAGATCGCTGCGGATCAGGACGATTTTGGCGATACCTCGACCCTTGCCGATGCCGGTGTCATCGCCGACCTCGTGGAAGGCCGCAAGGAGCTTTTGGACTTATAGGTGGTATGGAGGGCTGGCCGATAGGCCACAGCATGCGGGACGCTCTTTGTTGCGAGAGCGTCCCGTTTTTTTGTGTAAGAAGGGGTGTTTGCTACGGAGTCGTGCTTTTGGCGCCAACAGATTGCCTTGTGGCAGAGGTTGCTCCCTGACGTGCTGCGTCCACAGCTCTTTCCGCGCCTTTGGCTGCCGCGTCGACTTCGGGTTTGACTTCTTCCGCGGCATTTGAACCCGTTGTCGTCATGGAAGATTCAGCCTTTTCCTTGGCGTCATCCATCTTTTGGCCGGAGCCGGCAAAAGCGACCATGCTCGCCAAGGACAAAACCACCACAAGAGCGATGACCTGGAATACTTTACGCATGTTTTACCTCACAGCTATATACTGTTGAATGTTATTTTCCACATAACCGATATAAATTCAGGAGGCAACGGGGAGCAACTTTTTATAATATCTTTTCAACGCGCTCGCGGCAGGTGCGTTCTGGTGCGGAACAGGGCCGCCGCAGAGAGCATGAGTGAAGTCAGCACACCCGCGAAGCTGAATATCTTCATCCCGGTCCATGCCGCGACGATGCCGAGGGTGCCGCCTGTGAGCATGGCCAGCAGTAACGTGTTCGCATTCAGGGGGCGTTTTTCCCATGCGAGGATAGCCACGAACATGGGGGCCACGACGCCGCATACGTAGATGTCGTTGGCGGCCAGCAGCAGCGAGAGGATGCTCCCGCCCGAGCGTGCGATGATCAGGGCGCCCAGTCCGAGGGCGAGCATTATCCATCGGCAGCGGGCCGTGTTGGTTCCGCCAAGGATGTCGTGTTCCAGCACGGTGGCTGCCGTGAGCAGGCAGGAGTCCGCCGAGGAAATAATGGCCGAAAACAGGGCGAAGAGCAGTACTGTTCCGGCCCAGCCCGGCATGACTGCGGGGATGACGTGGGTAAGAATGGAATCCGGGTCCGTTCCGGCCGGTGCCAGCCCTTGCGCATAGAGTCCGATGCAGACGATGCCTACTGCGGAAAGCGCGATGACGCCAGCTCCGAGCAGTGCGCCGCGTTTTGCCTGCCGCTCCCCTCGCGTGGAAAAAAGCCTGCCGAACAGCATGGGGCAGACCACGTAACTTCCGCCGACAATAAGCATGAAATAGGACCACCTGGACATGGGAAAGTGTTCGTTGACCAGTTGCAGACGGATGTCTCCGAGGGAAACGGGGGATGCCGAACCTGCGTAGACAAGAGCCAGAGCCAGGCCGGCCACGACAAAGGCGTATTGCACCACGTCGCTCTTGAGGATGGAATTCTGGCCACCCAGCATGGTGTAGGCGGTGATGGCCGCCGCGCAACAGGCCAAGGCCGTCCCTTCGCTTATGTTTGCCAACGCCATGGCTGTTTTGGCTGCGGCAAGGTATTGGGCTGCGAGAATGGAGAGCCATGCCGGAATGATGATCAGGGCCATGAGTTTGCGCGCTGCCGGGGAAACGAATTTCTGGGCCATTTCCGGCAGGGTGAAGACATTGCTTTTGCGGACTTTAACCGCGAGAAAAGAGCTGAGGACCAGCAATCCGGCCGTTCCGGATCCGAGCCACCAGAACGCGGGTGTTCCTGCGGAGAAAGCCAGCCCGGTCATGCCCACGGTCGCGGAGGCTCCCACACAGGAGGCCGCGATGGATACCCCGGCCACAGTGCTGCCGTATCGGCGGCCAGCCACAGCGAATTCTTCGAAATTCTTGCGCTTGGCGTATTCGTATACGCCCATGCCCACAAAGAGGGCAAAGTAGAGGATCAGCAGATTCATAATTATCCCTTATCGATGTTGGTTCGTTCGTATGGCTTCGTGAACGGCCCCGGCCAGTTGGAATATTTCTTCCCGGCTCATGATGTAGGGCGGCATTATATAGATGAGCTTTCCGAAGGGGCGTAGCCAGACTTCTTTTTCAACAAAAAATTCCTGCAAGTTTGCCATGTTGACTTCGTCCTTCATCTCCACCACGCCGATTGCACCCAACACGCGGACATCCGTCACGTCCGGCAGATCGCGGCAGGGAGCAAGGCTTTGGTCCAACCAGCTCTCAATGTTGTGGACATTTGTTTCCCAGTCGGTTGTGCGCAACAGGTCGAGGCTCGCATTGGCCACGGCGCAGGCCAGAGGATTGCCCATGAAGGTCGGGCCGTGCATGAACACGCCGCCGTCACGGGAGATTGTATGCGCCACGTTTTCGGAGGCGAGCGTGGCGGCCAGCGTCATGTACCCGCCGGTCAACGCCTTGCCTACGCACATGATGTCCGGGACGATGCCGCTCCATTCACAGGCGAAAAGTTTGCCGGTGCGTCCAAAGCCGGTGGCGATTTCGTCCAGAATGAGCAGGATGCCGTGTTTGTCCGCCAAGTGGCGAAGCCCTTGCAGGTATTGCGGATGATAAAACCACATGCCTCCGGCTCCCTGCACAATGGGCTCCACGATGATGGCCGCGATTTCGTGGCTGTTCGCTTCCAGAATCCGTGCGGTTTGATCCAGACTGCGCGTGTCGAACGGCTGATGGAAGGCGCATGCGGGACGCGGGGCGAAAATTTGTTTCGGCAAAAGCCCGGAAAAAAGATGGTGCATGCCGTTGGTCGGATCACACACGGACATGGCTCCACAGGTGTCGCCATGATAACCGCCTTGAACGGTAAACAGCTTGGTGCGCGCTGTTTGTCCGCTTGCCTGCATGTATTGCAATGCCATCTTTATGGCTGCTTCCACGCTCACGGAACCCGAATCTGCAAGAAAAACGTGTTCCAGTCCGTTCGGGGACATTTCGCGCAGGGTGCGGCAAAGCCTGATGGCGGGATCATGGGTCAGGCCACCGAACATGACGTGCGACATGCGTCCCAGTTGCGCGTGGGCGGCCGCATCCAGATTCGGGTGGGCATATCCGTGAATGGCGCACCACCACGAAGCCATTCCGTCAAGGAGTTCCCGCCCGTCTTCCAGCACCAGCCGCACGCCGTGGGCGCTACGAACCTTGACGGTGGGCAGGGGATTCGTGGCCGATGTGTACGGATGCCAGATGTGTTTCCTGTCAAAAAGGATGTCTTCCGGACAGTCGTCTTTCTGTTGTTGCAGCAAGGCAAGCGCTTTGTCTGCATATTGCACCAGAGACTTTCCGTAATCGGGACCGTCCAGAAACGGGATGTCTGCCAGAACCGGAACGTGGCCTTCCCGTGCAATGGTTTTGGTGTTGTCTCGGAGCAGGGGCATATCTGCCTTGGCAGGGGCGGTGGTGTGGGTCATGATCACGCCTGCCACGCGCAGGCCCCTGTTACGCACGGCTTCAATGGAGAGCAAAGCGTGGTTCACAGCTCCAAGCTTGTTGCCGACAACGATAATAACGGGAAGGTCGAGGCGTTGCATGAGGTCGAGAGTGGTGCAGCCTGCGGCCAGTGGCACGGCCACACCTCCCGCGCCTTCCACAAGAACGGTGCTTCTGCCTTGTGCCATGGCTTGAACTTCCCGGGTCAGTTGGTCCACGTCCAGCGTCTCGTCATTCCATTCCGCTGCCAGATGGGGCGAACAGGCCGGAATGAACTTACGGCAGCATACGTCCGGGTAACCGTGCGGAAAATAAGGTGCTGCAAATTCGGCGTAGACGGCTGCGTCCGGCGCTTGCAGGCCCGATTTTGTTTGGGTGCAGCCAGTCTGGACCGGCTTGATGGCCAGTGCCGATTCCCCCTTGTTGAGCAGGGCACGCAGGAGTGCCGCTGTAATGCTTGTTTTGCCGGCGTCCGTGTCGGTCCCGGTGATGAAATATCCGTTCATGAGTTTGTATGATTGGTCGGTTTTTGGTGTAGAGAACTGACCGTACGCTTGAAGGGAGGCAAGGGCAAGTAATGGACCCGATATCCCGTTTTGCGATCATGGCGTGGCCCTTTTGCGGAACATGCGGATATTGCACCATAAAAAAATGAGGTTGCGCGGGGCGCATAATCCTTTTACACATTGGGCCGGCAATTGCCCCATGTGAGCTGTCGCACTCTCATCGGACACTTTCCGTCAGAAAAAGCAGTTATAAAAAAATATAATGAAAACAGGAGAATGACTGTTCTGGCGTTTTTTTGCACGTCAATGCATTAGGAGGAATCTTGTGAAGACCTGGGTCAAAATTTTTATCGGCATGCTGGTCGGCATCGCGTTCGGAGCTCTTTTCAAAGACGCAACGCCTTATGTGGTCCCCTTGGGAGATCTGTTCATCAAAGCGATCAAACTGTTGATCGTACCACTCATATTTTCTTCGCTGGTTACCGGTATTACCAGTATGAGCGATCTCGGAACCCTCGGGCGTATCAGTCTGAAAACTTTTGTTATTTACCTGAGCACGACTGTTTGTGCCATTTCCATCGGTTTGCTGGTCGGCATTGTGCTGCATCCCGGCACCGGCATGCATCTTGTTGCTCCCGTGGTGGACAAGGCTGCAAAAGCCGCACCTTCCATCGCCGAAACGCTGCTCGGTCTCGTGCCGTCCAACCCGTTCAAGGCCATGGTCGAAGGCAACATTCTTCAGGTCATCATTTTTGCCGTGCTGATGGGAATTTCCATCAACCTGATCGGCGACAAGGCCACACCAGTGCGTAAATTCTTTGAGTCGCTGGCCGAGGTCATGTACTCCATGACCGCCATTGTCATCGCTTTTGCTCCGGTGGGCATTTTTGCCCTGATGGCCAAGGTCGTGGCCGCTTACGGCCTTCAGGCCCTGTTGCCGCTGCTTCAGGTGCTGCTCGCTGCGTTGGCCGGTAGCCTCATTCACGTGATTCTTGTGTATGGCGGTGGCGTCTCCCTGTTGGCCAAGTTCAACCCGTTCCGCTTCTTCAAGGGCATCATGGAAGCGATCATGGTGGCTTTTTCCACCACCAGCAGCTCGGGAACCTTGCCGGTGACGACTCACTGCATGGAAGAGAACCTCGGGGTTTCCAAGTCCATCACTTCGTTTGTCCTGCCTCTGGGCGCAACCATCAACATGGATGGAACCGCAATTTATCAGGGTGTTTGCGCGGTGTTTATCGCTCAGGCGTATGGCATAGACCTCACGGCCTCCAACTACCTGACGATTATCTTTACGGCGACGCTTGCTTCCATCGGTACTGCGGGTGTTCCGGGAGCCGGACTCATCATGCTGTCCATGATCATGAGCGCTATTGGGCTGCCGCTTGAGGGCATAGCCCTGATCGCCAGCATCGACAGGCTGCTGGACATGCTGCGCACGTCCGTCAACGTCTGCGGTGACGCCATGGTAACCCTGCTGGTGGCGAAAAGTGAAAACGAGTTGGAAGAAGCCTACGAAACAGCCTAAATAACCGTATTAAAGAGACAGGGCAGGGATTTTCCCCTGCCCTGTTTTATGAATATGCCCCGTACTTTTGGTGCGGGTTTTTTTGCTCCCGGATTTATTCCTGGGTTGCCTCGACGTTGGCTTGAGCAGCCCTTTTCTTGCTTTTTTGTCCCATCACAAAATAGGTGCCGAGGGCCAAAAGCGCGGCGCAGAGCATGGACAGGCTCATGGCTTCTCCCGGTGACCATATTTGCGTCAGAATCGGGGCCACAGCACTTGCGATCGCACCCATGAACATCTGGAGTGAGTTCATGGCCCCGGAAGCGGCTCCGGCCATGTGCCCCCAGGGGGCGACGGCCTCGCTCATGGCGTTTGGTTGTGCGGTCCCGAAACAGGTCATTACCAGAAACAGGAACGGCAGGAGCATGAGCAGGCTGTCGTTGTGCGTCCACGTAAGAACGAAGATTGCCATGACGGATAGTGCCATGAGGGAAAGGGACGTGGAGATGATGCGCCGTACGGAGATTTCCTTTCGTCCGAGGACGCCGCTGGTGGTGGAACCTACCATGATGCCGAATGAGGTGAAGGCGAATATCAGCGAATAGGATTGCTCGGAGAGGTGCATCTCACCGAGCATGAGCGCAGGGGAGCCTGCGATGTATGAGAAAATGCAGCCGAAGCCGAGGGCCTGTGGTAAAGCGAAACCGAGAAAATGCGGGTCCGAGAACAGCGTCCTGTATCCACGCGCGATGTTGCCCACATGGATGGAGTTTCGCCGGTCTTTGGGAAGAGTCTCACGAACACCTATCGCGATGAGGATGAACAGGATCAGGCTCAAAAGTCCCTGTAGACCGTATATGGATCGCCAACCGGCAAAGATGAGGATTCCTCCGCCGAAGATCGGGGCGATTAATGGTGCCACGCCGCCCACCAGCATAATGATGGATAATTTGGTTCTTGCCCCTGCTCCCGAATAGATGTCCCGCAGGATAGCAAGTGGTGCGAGGACGCATACGCCGGAGGCCAGTCCCTGAACCAGACGGGAAAACAGCAGGAAGTTGAACGAGAATTCCAGCGTGCAGCACATTGCCGCAATGGTGTTGAGCATGAGTGCGGTCAGCACTGTCGGACGTCTGCCGAACCTGTCCGACAATGGCCCGCCGATGATGGGGGCCACGGAAAAACCGAGCAGGAACAGGCTCAGTGTCAGTGACCCCTGTCCCTGGGCGATGCTGAAGGCGGATTCGATATCCGGAATCGCCGGGAGGTTCATGTCTATGCAGAGTGGCGGCAACATGGATATGCCGGCCAGAATGACCATATAAGTCATGCTGTTTTGTTTGAAGGTCATGATTAGCTCCGAAAAATACGGTTGTCGTGGACAGGCGTTCACTCCCGAATGTTCGGGGGAGGAAGAAGGGGAAGAACTTCTTCAAGAACGTCCTGCAGTTTTTTTGCCAGGGAACCGGGCAGGTCTTGAAACAGGTTTTTGTAGGCGGCAGCTGTGCTTTTCTGCAACTCCTTCAGGTACGCTTCTCCTACGGAAGTCAATTGCACCAGCCGTTCGCGGCGATTGGACAGGTTGGGTTGCTTACTGACCAATCCCTCCCTTTCCAACCTGCTGACAAGGCGGCTGGTCGCGCAGTGGCTCAGGTGTGCTCCTTCAGCCAGATCGGCGATGCGCTGCGCCCCATGCCGGTATATGCGGAACAGGGAATTGAGCTGGCTGAAGGACAGGTCGAGTGAATGCATCGATTGAGCCATCAACGAAAAGACCTGTGCGGCAGCAAGTCCGTGCAAATGGTCGAATGTTTCTCCTAACCTGCCGGTCTCAATTGTTTTTTTAAGTTGTCGGTTTTGAATATGTGCATCCATGCACATGTCTTTATGCCTCAGGATGAAACATGTCAAGAGCACAGCCCGGAGGCAGGTTAATCACAAGGACTTCAGGGCTATCTGTATGGAGAAACATTAATAAATAGCAAAAATACAAAGGAATGGAAAAGTGTCGAGTGTTGACACAATCTTTTGTACTACGTAGTTGTAGCACGAATATTAAATCCATAATCATTTAAACGACAAAAAAAGGATTAATGGCATGGGGAAGGTGTCTCGTTCGGTTCTTGTTGCTGCTGTCGTACTATTTGTTCTGACTTTATGTCCTTGCATCCTTCAGGCTGCGCAAAAGGATACGTTGCATTATTCATGGTCCGCAAACGTGGGGCCGCTGAATCCACATGCGTATTCGCCAAACCAGATGTTTGCGCAGGCCATGGTTTATGAGCCATTGGTTGCGTATGGCCAGGGTGGAAAGATCACACCCTGGCTGGCGGAATCATGGACGGTTTCTCCTGACGGCAAGACCTACGTCTTCAAGCTGCGCAAGGGGGTTCGCTTTTCGGACGGAACACCGTTCGATGCCAAGGCCGTGAAAATGAATTTCGACGCGGTGCTGAAAAACGCACAACGTCATAACTGGCTGGAATTCATCGCCCAGATCGATTCCACCAAGATTTTGGACAGCCATACGTTTCAGCTCAATCTCAAGCATGCGTATTACCCGACCCTGCAGGAGCTTTGCCTTATCCGGCCCATGCGTTTCCTGTCTCCTTCGGGTTTTCCAGAGAGCGGAGACACTTCCAAAACCATCAAGGCCCCCATCGGAACCGGTCCATGGAAGCTGGTGGAAAGCCGCAAAGGCGAGCACGACATATTTGAGGCCAATGAATTGTATTGGGGCACCAAACCTGGCTTCAAGCGCCTTGTGGTCAAGGTTATTCCCGATTCGGACGGCAGAGCGATCGCCTTTGATACCGGTGAAATTGATTTGATTTATGGCTCTGGCGGTCATGGCAGCGGACAGATCGGTCTGGATACCTTCACCCGTTATCAATCCATGAAGGGCGTGATGACCGGAATTTCCTCGCCGCTGGCGACCCGTGTGCTGGCCATCAACAGCAACCGTTTCCCCACCAAGGATCTGGCCGTGCGCAAAGCTATCCTGCATGGCGTGAACAAGGCTGCCATCGTCAAGCACATCTTCCTTGGCGTCGAACCGCAGGCGGATACCCTGTTTTCCCCGGAGATGCCGTATTGTGATCTCGGCCTTGCCCCGTACTCTTTTGACCCCGATCAGGCTGCTGCCTTGTTGGAATCGGCCGGATGGAAGTTTGTCGACGGCAATGAATATCGCACCAGGAACGGCAAGGAGCTGGGCCTGGACCTTTGTTTCGTGGGTAATGATTCCCTGCAGAAATCGGTGGCCGAGGTCATGCAGGGCGATCTGAAACGGCTCGGCGTCAAGGTTCGCCTTGTGGGTGAGGAAAAGGATTCATTTCTTACGCGGCAGAAAAGCGGTGAATTCGGCATGATTTTCGGCGATACGTGGGGAACTCCATACGATCCCCATTCCTTTTGCAGCTCAATGCGCAAGCCGGCCCACGCCGACTATCAGGCTCAGCTCGGCCTGCCCATGAAAAAGGACATAGACCGCAAGATCGGCGAGGTGCTCATCAGCGTGAACGAGAAGAACCGTCAGGAGCTCTATCGTGACATTCTGACCACGCTGCATGAACAGGCCGTGTATTTCCCGCTCTCTTACATGACCAACATCTTCGTATATCGTCCAGGCTTGAAGGGCGTGGGATTCGGGCATACCAAGTACGAAATCCCCTTTGAAACGATGTATCGGGATTAGGCAATGCTGCGATATATAGCGAAACGTCTGCTGATACTCGTGCCCATGCTGCTGGCCGTGTCTGTAGTGGTGTTTCTCATCCTGCGGCTCGGACAGGGCGATCCGGCCATGTCGTATTTGCGCCTTTCCAACATTCCCCCAACCGATCAGGCGTTGGCCGTGGCCCGGCAGGAACTGGGCCTCGATCTCCCTCTGGCCGTGCAATATGTACATTGGCTGGGCAAGGCACTCACGTTGGACTTCGGGCGGTCATACGTTACCGGCCTGCCTGTGCTTGAAGAAATACTCTATTACCTCCCCAACACGCTCAAGTTGGCCGGGTTTTCCCTGCTGCTGACGCTGTTGGCGAGCCTGCCCCTGGGGGTTTGGTCCGCGTTGGAGAAGGACCGCATGCCGGACCATCTCACACGGGCCGTGGCTTTTGCCGGTGTTTCCATGCCGGGATTCTGGCTGGGATTCCTGCTGGTGTGGCTCTTTTCCATCCATCTCGGCTGGCTGCCGCCGCTGGGAATTGGCGGACTGGACCATATGATAATGCCGGCCCTGTCCATGTCACTCATGTCCATGGCCATCAACACCCGGCTCATACGCGGCAACATGCTCGACAACATGCACGCCCGCCATGTGCTCTATGCGCGTGTGCGCGGGCTGCCCGAACGGGTCGTGGTGGGCAAGCACGTACTGGTCAACTCGCTCATTCCGGTGGTCACCGCCATCGGCATGCACGTGGGTGAGCTGTTCGGCGGTGCCGTCGTGGCGGAGAGCATCTTTTCCTGGCCCGGCGTGGGCCGCTATGCGGTCTCGGCCATTTACAACCGGGATTATCCGGTCATGCAGTGTTTCATCCTGATCATGACCGGTATTTTCGTGCTCATGAATCTTGGTGTGGATATCCTTTATGCCTGGCTTGATCCCCGCATACGTCTCGAAGGGGGGAGCAACCGATGAGCCTTCGCGATATGTTTCGAACCCTTGCCCGGCGGGGAGTGTTGGCGATAGCCGTTCTTATGGCCGTAGTCGTCTGCGGCACCGCGGTTTTCGCCCCGGTCATCGCGCCTCATGATCCCACTGACGTCGTGCTGGAAAACAAGTTTGCCGCACCTTCCATGGAGCATCCGTTTGGTTGTGACCATTTGGGACGGGACGTGCTTTCCCGGCTGGTGTACGGCACCCGGACTTCCATCTGTTCCGTGGCCGCCATCATGGCGATCGTGCTGCTGCTCGGTTTTACGGTGGGAACGGTGTCCGGATATGCAGGTGGTGCACTGGATGCGACGCTCATGCGCTTTTGCGATGTGTTTCTCACTTTCCCGACGTTTATTCTGGCCATGTTTCTTATCGGCGTATTGGGCACGGGGATGGTCAACGTCATCATTGCCGTGGCCCTGACCCATTGGGCGTGGTATGCGCGCATCATCCGCAGTATGGTGCTTTCCCTGAAGAACCGTGAGTATGTTCTGGCAGCAAAGGTTGCGGGAACCGGCCGGTTGCAGACCACTGTCCGCCACATTCTTCCCCCCATCGTGGCGCAGTTGGTCATTTTGTGTACGCTCGACATCGGGCACATGATGCTGCACGTTTCGGGATTGTCGTTCCTCGGTCTCGGTGTTACGCCTCCCATGCCCGAATGGGGTGTCATGATCAGTGATGCGCGGCAGTTTATCTGGAGCCATCCCATGCTCATCATGCTGCCCGGCGGCATGATTTTCGTCACGGTCATGGCCTTCAACCTGTTGGGCGACGCCCTGCGGGATTCTTTTGATCCGGCGCTGGCCGTGCAGGAGGATGTTGTACCATGAGTTCCACACCCTTTCTCGAAGTCCGCGATCTTCAGATCCATTCCGCCAGTCGGGAACTGGTTTCCGGTGTGGGCTTTCAGGCTGTTCAGGGTCGGGTTCTCGGGTTGGTGGGCGCCAGCGGAAGCGGCAAGTCCCTGACGTGCCTTTCGGTTCTGGATCTGTTGCCCAAAGGGTTGCGCATGCAGGGGCAGATTTGCGTGCAAGGCGTTGCGCTGGAGGATCAAGCCTCGCGGCGCGCCATTCGCAGCAGCAAGGTGGGGATGATCCTGCAAAATCCCATGAGCTGTTTTGACCCCGTGTTCACCATTCGAACCCATTTCAGGGAAACCCTTGCCGCCCATGGCATGTTGAGCGCCGATTTTGGCCAACGCATGCTGGATGCGTTGCGGGAGGTCGGCTTTGCCGAGCCGCAATCCGTTCCGGGGCTGTATCCGTTCCAGATGAGTGGCGGCATGTTGCAGCGGGTGATGGTGGCACTGGCCCTGATATTGGAAGCGCCGTTTCTCATTGCCGACGAACCGACAACGGATCTGGACACCGTGGCTCAGGCCCGGGTGTTGGATCTTCTGGCGGGGCTCAAGGAACGTCATGGATTGGGCATGTTGCTGGTGACGCATGATCTCGGCGTCATCGCCCGTCTTGCGGACGATGTAGCCGTCATGCACGGCGGCATGATCATAGAGCGCGGAACCGTGCACGAGATTTTCGGTAATCCGCAGCATGAATACACGCAACGGCTGATCGCCACACATCTGGAATTTTCCGGGTACAACTAAGGGAGAACGTCATGCCGATCGTTGAACTTTCCGGAATCAGGAAGACCTATGGGCGCGGTGGCTTTTTTCGCAAGCAGGAGCGCTTCACGGTGCTCAGGAATGTGGATCTTTCCCTCCGTGCCGGTGAATGTCTCGGTCTTGTGGGACGGAGCGGCAGCGGCAAGAGTACGCTCGGACGCATCATGTTGGGTCTGGAGTCCCCGGATGCGGGCAGCGTGAAGATCCTTGGGCAGGATGTGACTGGGTGTACGCGATTGCCAGAGCATATACGGCGCGCTGTACAGGTGGTTTTTCAGGATGCCATCGGGTCCACCAACCCACGCATGACAGCCGGGGAAATTATCGCGGAGCCGTTGCGTAATTTTGACAAACTGCAAGGCACTGCGCTTCGTGAGCGGGTGGCCGAGTTGTTGGAGCTGGTCGGTCTTTCCCCGGATGATGCCGGCAAGCTTCCCGGCCGTTTCAGCGGCGGCCAGTTGCAACGTATTTGCATTGCCCGGGCACTGGCTCCTTCGCCGCAGGTCATTGTTCTGGACGAGGCCGTGAGTAGTCTGGACATGTTGATTCAGGCGCATATCCTTGATTTGCTGGATTCCTTGCGGCGTCGATACGGCACGGCCTATCTTTTCGTCACGCACGACCTGCGGCTCGTGCGGCGGTTTTGCGACCGTGCGTTTTTTATGAGCGACGGCAATCTGCATGCCTTTGATCCTGCCAAGACAGTAGACATGAAAGGCTCCAAAGTGTTGGAGGAGTTGTTCAACGCCATCCTTCCCCCCATGCCGGATGCTGCCAGGCGACAAGGCAATTCAGGGGAATCGGTCGCGGTTTGATTGCGAGCATTTCATGGAAACCAAGAAGCCCCTGCCATGATTGTGGTCGGGGCTTTATTGTGAAGCCTCAGGTGGCCCAAGAGCCTTTTGTAAAAGGTTCTTGGGAATCTCCAAAACATTTTGTCGATCACGCTACGTGTGATGGAATAAAACATAACCGGCAAAGCAAAAGGCCGGAGATAACATTATCTCCGGCCTTTATTGTGTAATGATTTTTTTGTTTACACTTCGATGTCGATGTGTTCCTGCGCGCTGCCGGAAGAGTTTGATTGCGAAGTCGTCTTTTGTGTGGGGGAGTCGTTCGTAGTCGTTTGTTGTGCGCTTGTTTCCACATGGACATTGGCCGTGTTCTGCGTCGCGTTGACGGCTTGGGTATTGTCAACGGTGCTTTGTGTGTCTGTTTGCCTGCTTTGGCGTGCAGTTTCTTCCTGTACCCTGGCCTGTGCTTTTTCCTCGATCTGCTTTGCGATCTTTTCCTCAAGCTCCTTGCGTTCCTTTTTCAGGCGCGACTTTTCCTGGTCCGCAACCTTCTGGCCGCCGAGGTTGTTGACTTCGTTTTCCGCTTTCTTGCCGGCAAGAGTGCGCGCGGCATAGCCTTTCGCTGTATCGGCCTCAAGGGAATACAAATCCACTACTCCTTGCGCCTGAGAATTGCTTTGGCTTTTTGTTTGAAAACCGAAACCCGTGATCGTCGTCTTTCCTTCGCTGTTGGAAGAAACGGTCGATTCTCCGTCGGCCTGTTGATCCGTAGACTCTTTCTTCTGGAAGGAAATGTTCAGCTTGAACCCCATATCATTGGATATTTTCATGGTGCCTCCTCAAAAAGAAGTTGTAAATATCGTCTGCACAATATGGGTATCGGTATCTTTTCGTCGAATCTTTATATTATATTAATAAAAATAACAGAATAAAATGTGCTTAAATTATTAACATATGAAATTATTGGAAAAAGTATGAAAAATAATGTTAAGATTGTCAAAAGGGTAAGATATGGGGCAACTCAAGGCGTCGCCCTCTTGCTCGTTTTGGCTGATCAGTCGGCCTGAATGTCGTAGGCCTTGAGCTTGCGATACAGGCTGGAACGTTCCATGCCTACGGCCTTGGCGAGCTGGGAGACGTTGCCGTCATACTCGCGCAACTTGGCTTCCAGAAAACGGGCCTCAAACATGGCGCGTGCCAGCTTCAGGTCTTCCGGACCGGTGGCAATAAAAGAATCGATGCAAGGTTCCGGGGCTGTCTGCGGCCTTTCGGATTCAGAAGCATTCGGAGGCGTCTCCGCGTTCGGGCAGGCTGTGGGAGCTGCTGCCAGAGAAGACATCTCCGGTGGGAGCATTGCCGCACGCACGGCATCTCCGGGATGCATGATGAACATCCGTTCCACGAAGTTTTTGAGTTCACGCACGTTGCCGGGCCATGCGTAGGAGCAAAGCGCATCCAGTGCATCCTGCGCGAAAGTGAGCGGCTTGAATCCATGCGTTTTGGCCAGCGAATTCACGAAGTCCGAGATCAGCAGCGCGATGTCGTTGCCGCGGGTGCGCAGAGGCGGCACTTCAAGGGGGAAAACCTTGAGGCGATAGTAGAGATCCTCACGGAAGTTGCCGTTTTCGATTTCTTCGGGAAGGTTTTTGTTGGTGGCCGCGATCACTCGTACATCAACAGTCATTGTTTTTCGGCCGCCCACGCGCTCAAAGGACTGTTCCTGAAGAATTCGTAAAATTTTTGCCTGTGTTTTCAGGCTCATATCCCCGATCTCATCCAGAAACAGCGTGCCGCCGTCCGCCAACTCGAACTTGCCGGCCTGTGCGGTTTCCGCGCCGGTGAATGCGCCTTTTTCATGTCCGAACAGTTCGGACTCGATCAGTTCTTCTGGAATGGCAGCACAGTTTACGGCCACGAGAGGCTTGTCCGCACGTTTACTCTGGTGGTGGATGGAGCGGGCCACAATTTCCTTGCCCGTGCCATTTTCGCCAGTGATAAGTACCCATGCCTCGGTAGGAGCCACTCGGGAAATGACTTCGTTCAGCTGTTCTATGGCCGGGGATTTTCCCGTAAGTTTGACGGGATGGTCGTTGGAAAGGCTGGACTTGAGTACCTCGTTTTCACGGGTGAGCCGTGAGAATTCAAGGGCGTTGCGGGTGGAAACCACCACTTTTTCGAGCGACAGGGGCTTTTCGATGAAGTCGAAGGCGCCCTTTTTGAGAGCCTTGACCGCCGTTTCAATGGTGCCGTGGCCTGAAATCATGATCACCGGGACACCTTCGTTCAGGG
>Ga0207831_100404_pt1 | contig 15691 bp, 11 predicted proteins | sample TtanPargueraPR_7_FD_187741 | JGI IMG/M metagenome (GOLD analysis project Ga0207831, IMG submission 187741) | Aerobic enrichment media microbial communities from Bioluminiscent Bay, La Parguera, Puerto Rico - Tt and M1 (2) (SPAdes) | ecosystem: Environmental > Aquatic > Marine > Unclassified ... | reverse complement strand
GGGTAATGATGACACCGCCGATCCACAGGAGCAGCATGCCGAGCATGACTCCAAGCCCTTTAAGCATGGGCTTGGAAAACATTTCCCGAACACGGCCTCGCCATACCAGCCAGATCAATATGGTCACGAGAGGAAACAGGAAGCCCAGCGGCCCTTTTATAAGGGTTGCCAAGCCGGCCATTGCAAAACCGCCGATTGGCCATTTGCCTTGCTGGTCAGAAGAAAAAGCACGGAAAAAGCAGGCGTGGGAAGCTGTGATACAGGCTCCGAAGAGCAGATCCATGCGTGAATAATGAAAAAGGGCCATCAGGAACAAGGTAGAAAGCAGGATCGTGGTGGAAATCAGCGATGTTCGGCGGTTGAATCCGAGGGCTTTGGCCAAAGCATAAGCCGCAAACAGGAAGAAAAGTCCGGATAATGCCGCTCCTATGAAGAAAACCGTCGGCATATCTGCTGGCGTTAACGTGTCGATAAGCCACAGGAACCAGAAATAGACGGGAGGTTTGTCCGGGTAGGGCATGCCATTAAGGGAGAGTACCAGCCAGTTTCCATGGTGTATCAGGTTTTGATAGGCATTGCCGTAGCGCACCTCGTCTGAAAACCACAATGCGCGATTATTCAAGGTGAACCAGGTTTGCGCGAGCACCGCAACTGTCATGAACAGCCATGGATGATTCTCAAGAAAATTCCAGATGTATTCGGGAATGCGTGAAAACTTGGACGTAGAGATCTCGGGCATGTCAGTCCTTGGGAGCAAAGGTGTTGATGGCAAAGCCGGTTACGGAGCCGAGCATCCAGCCGAAGAAGACGTCCGTCGGGTGGTGCCAGCTGAGATAGATGCGGGAAAAAGCCACGATTCCGATAACGAGGCCGATGCCGAGAGAGGTCAAAGTGCGTTTGTTGCGCAGAGCGAACGGCAGTGCGGCTCCCGTGATTTCAGTTGTGTGTCCGGACGGCAGCGAGTGCATGGATCCGCTGGAAGACATGGGCTGGAACAAGGTTTCTCCGCCGGGGCGGGGACGCCCTATGGTTATTTTGAGAAAACGGACGGCCACAAGTGCTATAAGTAGTTGTGCAATAACATATACTCCTACGAAGCGGGCCAACTTGCGGTCTCTGGTCCGCCATGCACGAAAGAGTAGAAAAAGATAGACTGCGTAGAATACCGCGTTTCCCCAATCGGTAATGATCTGGAACAGAGCGGTCAGGGCCGGGTGGGCTGGCCGTAATGCGGTATAGTATTCGGCAACGGCTTTTTCGTTTGGAAAACAAATAGCCAGGATGCCGAGAACGGCCAGCAAGGGCATGGAGGCCAGCAGCCAGTCGGTGATGGTGCGGGAAAAACGCATGAAGGCTTTGTAGGCTGAAACCGCGTCTTGGGCAAGCTAGCCGTTTTCCGAGTCGTCTTTTTCTCGCGGTTCAAAGGTGTACCGCTTCCAGACGTCATCCGGGGCGTCTAACTCCCGTAGAATTTCCGCGAGACTGTGGCCTTCCTTTTTCCAGTATTTGTATTCGTGTTCAGAGCAGGCAAAAGGGATGATAAGATCTCCCTGCTTATTGAGATACGGTTTGTTATCGCTCATGGAGGGGAGTTATTTCAGGAAATGCGGCGTAGTTCAAGTTCATTTCGTGAACAGCTCGGAATGCCTGAGTCTTTAATGCTGTCTTTATCTTTTTCATAAAAAGAAAACCCTGCCGGACAATCCGGCAGGGCCGCGCAACACAGAGACCATGCATGGTCACTGAAAATCAGGCTGCCTGTTCCGAGTCTTTCCCGCATACGCAACGGTCCACTTCGCGAACTTTTTTGAGCACTTTTTTAATGATGCGTTTGTACTGGCCGAGGTCCTGCGGCTCGTAGCGGAACTTGGCTCTGGTCAACCCTGCCATGTCCAGGGTTTCATTGAATAGGTATGGCATATACAGGGGGTTCTGCTTGATGAACATTTCCACTTCGCCCATGGTTTTGTGGATTTCTTCCTGATTCTTGCCCACTTTTTTGAACAGACGGGAAAGTCGTTTTTCCACACTGCGGAACGAAACACTCCATCTGTGGCTGTCTGGGGTCAGGTTCAACGGTTGGCGAGGATGGCAGCAAGCCATGAGTTCCTGCATGAAGTTGTCCACACTGCCGGGAACCGAGGAAAGAACACCTTTGTTGTAGGCCGTCTGCATATCGACCATTTTCGTTCCCTCAATTATCGCACCGCCGCCATACAGGTTGAATATCGGCAGATTTGCCTGCTGGATGTCTGCTTCCATTTCACGTTTTGCCGTGAGGTACTGCACTGTGGAGATGATATCTTCTCCATGAGCATTTTTGATTTTCTGGTGCAATTTCGGGTTGAATTCGCTTTTGATTTCTGACGCGTGGTGGCCTTTGGCGTGAGTACGGTCTTTGGGCCAGGCAAAATCCTGACCAGCCAATACGATGTGATTAACTCCCATCCAGCGCAAGAGTCGGGAAAGCGAAAGGCTTACGTTTCCGCCTGCATCCAATACCAGATCGTGGTTCTGCATGACGAAAGTACCCATTCCCCCCATTGTCCAAAGTGGGAGCGTTGGGCCAGGGTAACGTCTCACCAACTCGGGATTGCATTTGGTGGAATATATGAAAGGAACATCGCGTGCGAACTCCGGATCGAGATGGTCGTATGCTCGCAGCATGCTGCCGTCATAGTCAATTGCCAGGCAGAAATGCGGCTTGATCCCAAGGTTTTGCAGGACGGGCATGGTCTGCAACGCTGTAGTATACAAAGCATAGCCCGGCGATTTGCGTAATTCCTCGGCATGATCAGAGAGCGAAGGACCTGCACCCAATATTACGGCCGCCACACCGGTGCCGCGCTCTTTCATGGGTAACAGGCTGCCATTTTCCATGGCGCGCTGGTAATTCTGGAGTTCGTTGCCAACCATGATGTCCTGACGAAGACGGAGTGTCGCCAATTCTACGGAAAAGTTTTCCAAGAGATGTTTGGTATCGCGCGCCCATTTTGCATACTCGGGACCGAGTTGTTGGCTGGGAACGTCCAGACGCATGTAAATGCGGCCGTAGATATATTGAAGGTCCAGATTTTTGACGACCTGCTGCATATAGTCCTTGCGCGGCAGGCAGAAATGCAATTTTTTGTTTTCAATGAAAGCCTTGTAATCGGACTGGCCGAGACAGGCCATGAGCATTTCCGGCTGGGGCTCAAGCACGATAATTTTGTGGGTATCGGGTGTATTCATGAGCAGGTGATTGATCCCGTAGCCCACATTGCAACCGATGATGATGGTGGCACTTGTGGTCGCTTTTTCATCTTCGGGCGTCCATTTATCATAGAAATGAAAAGGCGGCATGGCATCGAACATGCCGTTCCCGTTGTCCATTTTCCAGTCCACAAGCCCGTGCTTGTTTTCGATGAGCCGCTCTTCGAGTCTTGACTGGTCCAACTGTTGGCTGGAGAGCCATGAGTACACGGGGTGTCCGATTTCTTTCAGGACTTTGATGTTCGATTCAAGGAATGGGTATCCTGCCATTGCATGGTCCTTCCTGTTTGGGGTTCATGTTGCGCTTCTATTCTTGCGTTTGGCAAATTGCATGGAGTGTGCCAGTTGCGCCAAACCCTGTTTTGCTCTAGGCTGCAATACGGAATTCGAAAAAAAATACTCCATGATTTCAAGGAAGTGTCATGAGTCCTTACGTTCTCGATCATGTTGGCGGCACCCCTTTGGTGGAAATACGGCACCTTAATCCAAACCCCAATGTCAAGATTTTGGCCAAGTTGGAATCGTGTAATCCCGGAGGGTCCATCAAGGATCGTGTGGCCTTGGCGATGGTGCGGGCTGCAGAAGAATCTGGCGAACTCGTTCCGGGAAAGACTGTTATCGAGCCAACGAGCGGCAATACGGGTATTGGGCTTGCCATGGTCTGTGCTGTCCGAGGATATCGCGTCAAGCTGCTTATGAGCGAAAACGCCAGTGAAGAACGGCGCATGATTTTGCGCGCCTATGGTGCGGAAATCGAACTGACTCCCGGACACATGGGCACAGACGGAGCCATTGAGTTGGCATATCGCATGGCTCGCGAGGAGTCTGACAAGTATGTGCTCATGGATCAATATAACAATCCTGCCTGCATTGATGCCCATTATAATGGAACCGGACTGGAAATATGGGAGCAGACCGGGGGAGAAGTGACGCACGCTGTTTGTACGTTGGGGACTTCGGGAACAGCCATGGGATGCGCAAAAAGATTGCATGAGATGGGCGATGTTTTCGTGGCAGCCGTGGAACCGTATGCAGGGCACAAAATTCAGGGACTCAAGAATATGCATGAGTCATATCCTCCTGGAATATATGATAAATCTAAGTTGGATGTTGTGTTGCGAATTGAAGACGAAGAAGCATTCGAGTTGTGCCGCAAGCTGGCGCACGAGGAGGGCCTGTTTGTGGGCATGAGTTCGGGCGCAGCCATGGGCGGGGCCTTGAAGCTGGCCGAGAACATGGACAGCGGCGTCATTGTGGTAATATTCCCGGACGGCGGCGAACGATATCTGAGCACACCGCTCTTTGCGGCAAATGAGGCTCAGGGAATGTGCGTGACGTCGGTGACCGGAGAGTCGGTCTGCCTTGATTGCTCCGGCGGTCCCGGCCTGTATTCCATGGGGCCGAGCCTTGATAATCCTGCCGGTCTGGATGCCTGGCGGCGGGTAATCCTGCTTGATGTCATGGCTCGTTGCTTGCGGGGGCGGGGAGCGGATGTCCATAGTGCATGTGGGCTTTCCGATATGGATGACCGTACATTGACGGCAGCGCGCGAGACAGGGGAGGAGCGTGAAGCATTCGTTCAACAGGCCCGTCAGAATATTATGGATCGTGCTGCCTCCCTGGGGGTGGACAGCAGCATGAATTGGCCTTTGGCTGTGCAAGGGCAGGAAAAGGCGCTTGATATCTGCCGTTCACTGCTTGGGCACGGTTTGGCTTACGAAAAATTACGAAGCGTCTATTTCGACGTGTTTCGCGATGCCCGGTATGGGGAATTGGGAACGCAGGACATGACCAAGGTCTCGGCTGGCCGGACCGTGGATCTTGATGCCTACGTCAAGGACAACCCTCTGGATTTCACGTTGCTTAAACGTGCGACCCTCATGGATCTCAAGCGTGGTGACGTGCTTGAGACCGAGTGGGGCAATGTGCGGCCTACGTGGTTTTTGCAACATGCAGCAGCGGCTTTGGCTGGTCTGGATCGTATTGACGTTTTTCTGGGGAGTGAATCCCATCGTTTCCCGCATCTTGAAAACCTGCGAGCCATTTGGAGTGCTGCTGGTCGCGAATTGCAGGCGTGGATGGTTGAGCCCCAGGTTGCGGCGGATCCCGGGCAGAGTCTTGATGACATTCTGGAACAGGTTGGCAACGCCCGGGCCGTTCGGCTTTGGTTACTTTCCGCTTCGCATCACAAGGCGCTTTGTGCTGGTTCCGGGAGTGTTGCCATGTGGGTACGCAACTGGCAAAGAATTCAGGATGGTGCTGCGGTGCTAAGTCTTGCCGTAGGCAACAGGGGAGAGGATGTCTCTGACGAAGTGCAGCAGGCGGTATTTGATCTCAAGGCCGGTTTTGCAGAAGCCTTGGATGCGGATATCTCGCTGCATCGTTTTTGGCCGGTGCTGTTCAGGTTCATCAAGCAGGTCAATGGTTGGAGCATCGGGCCGGGCATGAGTGGTGCCGCCGCCCGTCATTGCCTTGATCAGTTGTTGCAGATGGACGACGTGTTGGGAATTGTGGATAGGGAGGGCCTGCCAATTGCGCTTTCCCAATTGCCGGCGCAGGTTCAACAGATGGTTGCGGATCGTCAGAAAGCGCGTGCCGCAAAGGATTATATAGCTTCGGACCATTTGCGGGAAGCCTTGGCGAAAGCCGGGTTTAAGGTCAGGGACAGTACCTCAGGCCCACAGATTTACCGTATTTAATCAAGATACCAACGTGGTTGCCTCCAGCGGACAAAGGTGGTGATTTGTTTTGCTGGAGGCCTTTTTTGCTGATGCTGACTAGTCGTCAAAGGCATCTGTTAATCGAAGAGGTCCGAGTACTCCCCATATCCTTCAGCTTCCAGTTCAGCGGCCGGAATAAAGCGCAACGCAGCGGAATTGATGCAATAACGCAATCCTGTGGGAGCTGGACCATCATTGAAAACATGGCCCAGGTGAGAATCACTCTGTGCGCTTCGCACTTCGGTTCGAACCGAGAGTAATGTCCTGTCTTCTCTTTCCACCAGATTTTTCGGAACAAGCGGTCGGGTGAAGCTGGGCCAACCCGATCCTGAGTCGAATTTGTCCCTGGAACTGAATAACGGTTCTCCTGAAACAATATCCACGTAGATCCCCGGCTGGTGATTGTTCCAGTATTCGTTGTCAAACGGTGGTTCTGTTCCCTGCTTACGAACTACATGATATTGCAGGGGCGTCAGTGTTTGCTTCAAGTTTGCGTCCGCTTCCGTGGTATCCGGTTTTTTCTGTTGCTTTTCAGGAGAAGGCAAGGTGATCGGACAGCCTTTTCCTCCCCAATGCCGTTCTGTAAAGCGATCCCGTCCTGAGAAATTTCGATAGGTATTGTAGCGTGCAGGATTTTTTTTGTAGTAATCCTGATGATATTCCTCAGCCGGATAAAAGCTGGTAAACGGAAGTACTTTCGTTACCACCGAAGAGGAGAATCGTCCTGATTCTTCAAGCGCTTCCTTGGATTGTTCCGCTAACAGCCGCTGGTCGTCAGAGTGATAAAAAATGGCCGAGGTGTATTGAAAACCTCGATCTCCGAATGAGCCTCCTTCATCTGTCGGGTCAATGTGTTTCCAAAACAATGCAAGGATTTGTTGATAACTGATTTTTGTCGGATCAAAACGGATTTGTACGGCTTCCCGGTGGCCGGTTCTGCCACTGGCAACTTCTTCATACGTCGGGGCATGTTCGTCTCCGCCTGCGTATCCCGAGGTGGCTTTTTCAACTCCCGGAAGCTTCTTGAAGTCTGCCTCAACACACCAGAAACACCCTCCAGCGAGTGTTGCTGTTTGCAGTTTGTCTGTGTTTTCGGTCATGGATTTTGCCTCCGCTAAGGGGGTGAAGAGCAATAAGGAAATTGAAATTAACAGTCCTGCATAAACAAGCCTTACCAACGGCCAAATTGTGGAGTCATGTTTTTTATGCTGTCTGGCAATCATGATACCTCCATTGCGCTAATAGTTATCATTCTAAATAATAGCTTGAACCCTGAAGTCAATGTTCAATGGCTGAAAGGAGGCTATTTCTCGCAAATATTACAATTGTCCTTCATGGAAGTGAGTTGTTTTGAACATATCATGGGTAGCTAATTTGGGGGTTGACTTATTCTACGGATTAAAGCAGGTAAATACCCAATTATGTATTAGAAACCTTCCATAAGGCCCAGTTTTGGCCTGACAATTTCGGCACTCTGTCGGCAGCAGGTGAGTCTTGCTGTTCTTTTCCCATGCATTCTTGACAGTGGGCATACGCCCCGAACGGAAGGTCACATAATGACTGATAAAAAATCACTTATCCACTTCCTCAATAAAGCGCCAGACCTGCACACCCCTTGGGCTGGAGACTACAAGATCCCATGGAACGAACCGGAGTTCAGCCGGAGAATGCTCAACGAGCACTTGGCGCAGGAGCATGATTTGGCCAGCAGGCGTTCTGAAATCATTGCCTTGCAAGCTTCCTGGATTATTGAGCATGCCCTGTGTGGTAGAACAGGAAGTGTTCTTGACCTTGGGTGCGGACCGGGACTCTACGCGCCGCGTTTTGCTTCGCATGGTTGCCAGTATCTTGGTATCGATTTCGGGCCTGCATCCATTGAGTATGCCAACGCTCACTATTCAGTCGACGGCCAAGTGAGCTTCCGTCTTGATGACGTACGGTCGGCAGAGCTCGGTAATGGATATGATGTGGTCCTGATGCTCTATGGCGAATTGAATGTCTTTTCGCCTGAAGCATGTGCAGATATTGTTGAGCGCGCCTGTAAGAGCCTGAAGCCCGGCGGGAAAATGGTTATTGAAGGATATACCCGCGAAACCGTTGTCAGCCTCGGACAGGGGCAGGGATGGTATGCTTGTGAGAACGGCCTGTTTGCCGAAACGCCGCACATTTGCCTGATACAGAATCATTGGCTTGAGGAACTGAACGTTTCCGTTCAGGAGTTCAAGGTGGTAGAAATGGATACAGGTGCGTTGAACCAGTGCCGGAGCACAACTCAGGCGTATTCCAATGAAGAGTATTCCACCCTGTTTGCACAGGCCGGTTTTGTCAATTCCTTCGTACACGATACATGGCCTGGTAATCCGGAACATCACGTGTTGTTTATGGCGGAAAAGGCCGGTTGATAATTATCCGGATAGGAAATGAAAGGCAAAGGCCGGGAATTATCCCGGCCTGTTTTTTTGAAAAAAGAAGTCGTGTCCAACAGATAGGCGACCAAAAAGAAAGCCGCCCTGAGGCGGCCTTGTGATTAATCTGTATGCTGCAGTTTGCGTTTGCGGCGGGTCGATTTGTGCTGTGAGAAGCGTTTGACGTCGATACCGTACTTTTTAACTTTATAGTTAACGATACGGTAGGAAACCCGCAGATCCCGTGCGGCCTGCAACATGTTGCCAGCCGTTTTCTTGAGTGAATCCACAAGAAGTTCTTGTTCGAACTTGGCTACAGCCTCGCCAAAGGAGAGGTTTGTTCCTGTGGCAGAGCTTTCTGCTGTCTGGAGAGTGGGCGGAAGGTGGTAGGTACGGATGACCTCCTCTTCGCACACGAGCACGGCGCGTTCCACGCAGTTGCGCAGTTCGCGTACATTTCCGGGCCAATGATACATGGTTAACAGCTCGATAGCCGGAGTAGATATACGTTTGACTTCCTTACTGTATTCACGGGTGAATTCATCCAGGAAGTGTTCAGCCAGCGGCAGAATATCTTCACGCCTTTCCTTGAGGGACGGGATGAAGACCGGGAAGACATTGATGCGATAGAACAGATCTTCGCGGAAAAGGCCTTGCTCCAGCAATTCTTCCAGAGGTTGGTGTGTGGCGCAGATAAGCCGTGCATCTACCGTAATGGTCTGCTCGGAACCTACACGCTGGATTTCCTTTTCTTGAATTGCACGCAATACCTTGGCTTGAGCGTCCAGAGAAAGCTCTCCGATTTCATCAAGGAAAAGAGTCCCCTGATCCGCTACCTCGAAAAGACCGCGTTTGGTTTGGAAGGCTCCGGTAAATGCACCTTTTTGATGACCAAACAGCTCAGACTCTATCAATTCTGAGGGCAGAGCCGCGCAGTTGAGACGGATCAGTGGCTTGTCCGCACGTGGGCTTGCCGCGTGAATGAATTCCGCAAGCAGTTCCTTGCCTGTGCCGGACTCGCCTCGCAAGAGCACCGTAGCACGGCTCGGCGCAACCTGACGCGCCTGCCTGAGTACCATGCGCATGGCTTTGCTGGCGGCCACAAAGTTGGAAGGCGGCGGCGTTTCCACGCCCGACGTAACCACGCCCTGTGCCAGCATGTGGTTATGCATGGCCATTTCTTCCTGCAGCTGGGCAACCTGATGGGCAATGAACCCGGCTACCACTTCCAGAAAACGCTCATGTCCACGCATGTCGTCCAATGGAATAAGCGGAACATCCACACTCAAAGCACCGATAATGTCATTACCGGCTTTGCTGCGGTTTACGATAGGCACGCAAATGAAGCCGAGTTTGGTCAGTTCCTCCTCGGAGCGTCCGAATGCCTTGTTCAGAAACTCCGGATCATCGGACATACGGGGAACAATAATGGAGTCCCCGGATTCAAACACTCGACCGATGACGCCGCGGCCTGGTGAGTAAGTGACTTCATCGGCTGCAGCCGGACTATAGGTGAGGGAGAGTTTGAGGTTCTCCGTCTTGGGGTCCATGATGACCATGAACGCCCGGACATACCCCATGTCCCGCGCCAGAATTTCCAGCAGGTGGTTGAGGCTTTCCTCCATGGGAACCGATTTGGAAAGCTCTTCCTGAACCTGTTTGATCGTCGTCAGGTATGCCGCGTCCGGTGCATCCTGCGTGTGTATTACCATGTTTGCTCTCTTATCCGTTAGGTGTTTTCGAGTGATCTCACACCCAGTTCGAGGGCCTTTATGTTGACGTCCACTATCTTGGCCGGGAGATTGCTTTTGATTGTTTCGGCCAGGGTTTGCAGACTGACGGGCACGGCATCCGTAGCCGTGAGCGCGCCCAGAAGCGCCAAGTTTCCTGCCTGAACAGCCCCGGCTTCAAGTCCGAGGGTTTGGCAAGGCAGGTAAAAGCTTTTGTCCGTACATTGGGCGACCACTTCCTTGACTGTTTCCAGACTTGGATTTTCCTGCTTGCCCATGGCTACGGACAGAGGAGGAAGGAATTCGGTGCTGGAAAGCACCAGGCCGCCCTTGCGCAGGTAAGGCATGGCCCGCATGGTCTCCAAAGGTTCGAAGCCCAACAACACGTCGGCTTCACCCAAGCCTATCTTGGGGCTTTTACAACCGATGAGCACGGTGGATTCCACCACACCGCCGCGTTGGGCCATGCCGTGAATTTCACCGGAAGTCACAGGTAGTCCCTCGGCAAGAACGGTTTTGGCCAAAAGTGTGGTCGCGGTCAGTGTTCCCTGACCGCCCACGCCTGTGAGCATGATGCGTATAGGTTTGATGTCGCTCATTTAACGGCCTCTTTTCTTGGACTTGATATGAGTACATACCTGCAAACAGAGCATGCAGCCACTGCACAGGATGGGATTGACGGCCGCCTTGTCTCCTTCCTTGTAAAAGGCAGGGCAGGCGAGTTTGTCCAGACATTCTGCGCGGCCGGTACATGAGTCGGCCACGTAGGCCACCATGGGGGCAGTCTTTTTATATACCCGGCGTGTGTGCAGAGGACATGGTTCGCGAGCGATGAGCACGCGCACGCCGGACATTTCCTTGAGTTCCTCAAGGGCTGCCGTGGTCTTTTTCTGGTTCAGGGGATTGACTTGGCGAATGTGTTCCACGCCGAGTCCTTCACAAGCCCTGGCGATATCCAGCCGATGCTCGTTTGCGCCGTGAATGGTCATTTCCACGCCCGGATGCGGCTGATGGCCTGTCATGGCCGTGGTGTGGTTATCCAGAATCACGAGCAGTACGTCATGGTTGTTGAAAACAGCACTTGCCAGCCCGGTAAGTCCGGAATGGAAGAAGGTGGAGTCGCCGATAAAGGCCACAACGGGTTTGTCGTTGGCCAGTGAGGCGCCACAACCTGCGGAAATGGACGACCCCATGCAAACGAGGAAGTCGGCCATGGACAATGGAGGTAGTAAACCGAGCGTGTAGCAACCAATGTCCGAGGAATAAATGGCATCATCGCCAAAGACCTTGCGGGCGGCAAAATAGGTTGCCCGGTGAGGGCAGCCCGCACAGAGGTTCGGCGGACGCTGGGGCAGTTCCGCGGGGATGCAGGAATCGCATGCAAAAGTCTCTTCGCCCACTTGTGCCCGCAGCACATTGGCTACCATGGTGACGGTGAATTCGCCGTTGGGAGGAAGCAGTCCTTTGCCTTCGATGGTCAGGTTTAGACCGTTTTTTTGTGCCAGAACACGCAAATCGTTTTCAAGAATGGGTTCCAGCTCTTCAATGACAATGAGCTTGTCCACGCTTTTCATGAAATCGAGAGCCATGTTTTCGGGCAGAGGATGGGAGAAGCCCAACTCCATGACTTTGAATTTGCCGGCCAGACCTGTTTCCATGATGGCGTCCGCCAAGTAGGCCCGGCTGATGCCGGAAGCCGCGATGCCAATGGCGCCGGTTCCATGAATTTTATTGTACGGAGATTTTTCCGCTTCTTCGCGCAATGCGGCAATGCGTTTGAGCAGGCGTTCATGCATGGGGCGGGCAAACGCCGGGATGGGAACGCGCTTTGCCGGGTTCCGTGTAAAGCCTTCCGGCTTGCCCGGTGCGGGCATGGGACCAAACTCCACAGGACCACGCAAGTGGTTCACGCGGGTCGTGGTGCGCAGCAGCAAAGGACTTTCGTGTTTTTGGGAAAGAAGCAAGCCGTCGCGAGCCATGTCCTTGGCTTCCTGTGCCGAAGACGGCTCGAAAACCGGCAACCCGGCCAAGCGGCCATAGTAACGGTTATCCTGTTCGTTTTGACTGGAGTGGCAGCCCGGGTCGTCGGCGGAAAGCAGCATCATCCCGCCGGGAGTACCTGTGTACGACAACGTCAGCAGCGGATCGGCCGCTACGTTGACGCCCACATGTTTCATGGTCGTCAGGGTCATAGCGCCGGAGAGGGATGCTCCGCCTCCCACTTCCAGTGCAACCTTTTCATTGGCCGAGTATTCGAATTTGTACTTCGCGTTGGGAGCAAGGCGATAGAATGTGTCCGGTACCTCGGAAGAGGGCGTGCCAGGATAGCAGGTGACTACCTGAATGCCTGCTTCCAGTGCGCCCCGGACGATGGCTTCGTTGCCAAGCAGCAGGTGGGTTGCACCGCCCTCGGGCGACAGCAGAGGATGGGCCATGGGATTCTCCGTACGTATCTTCTGACGGTTATTGTTTGAGCTGTGCCAGCTTGTAGGCGACAAACTGTTTGTCCAGTGTGCCAGCCGTTTCCAGTCGTTCATAGGCCTTGACGGCAGTGGCTTTGTCCCCGGCCTGCTCTGCGGCGAGAGCCAATTGACGGTTCACCGGAACGATCAGGGTTTTGGGGATGGAGTCGGCCAGCGGCTTGAGCTCTTCCAGCGCTTTTTTGGCATCTCCGGCAAGCAGGGCGGCTTTGGCTTGGCCGAGCTTGGCGATAAGGGCTATTTCGTCGTCAGAGTCGACTTTTATATCCTTATAATATTGTGCGGCTTTGTCGTATTGCTTCAACTCCAAGGCAAGGGATGCGGCTTCAAAGTAAACCGATGCCTGCATGTTGGAGGGAGCGTTTTCTGCCAGTGCGACGATCTTGTCCAGCCGTTCCTGCCCTTGGTTGTTCAGCAGGATTTCACCGATCGCGATACGGGTTTTACTGGCCTGGTTGTTGCGGTGCCAGCGAAGTCCGCTCCAAATGACAGTCAGGCCGACAATGATCACAATAAACAATGTAATGTGTTTTTTGTATTTGTTCACAGCTTCCATCAGGGGCTTCATGCTCTGGGGAGCTCCCTGTTCGATGCTGTCAAGAACTGACTGCTGGTTGTTTTCATGTTCTGCCATGCAAGGCTCTCCTTCATAGCGGCTTGGTGAGATCGTGATTGAATGCCTTCCGCGACGGACCGTCCGCCGTGGCAAAAGTGGGTAGTAAGCAAAATTGTAAAAAAGGTCAAAGGCATTTTCTCAAAAGTATGCCGAAAGAGCGTGTTCAAAGCCTGTTTGAACAGGAATATCGTGGCATAATGACAAAAAAGGTAATTTCCATTTTCTTGACGGCAAAAGGGGGTGTTGGTGGCAGAAGTCTTCGAGGTATAAATGAATGGTTCCTTTTTATGAATGGAATTCTGTTTTTCGTGTATTTTCTGAATGATTGTCAGTCTGATTTGTTTGCTGAAGAAGAAACGAGTTTGTTGACGAAAAATGGTTGTGCAAGATATACGAATAATTGCGGTATCGCGTAGAGAGTCGCTAGAAATTTTTCAGGAGATGCAGGATGGACATACGGGAACAGATGGTAGCAATGGGTCGTCGTGCCAAGGTTGCAGCCAGGGCTTTGACCAAGGCTTCAGGCTCGGATAAGCAGAAGGCCTTGCTTTTGTTGGCGGATTTGCTTGAGAATAATGCTGAAAGCATTCGGCAAGCCAACCTTAAAGATGTGGATGCTGCTGTTGAGCGGGGCCTTGATGCTGCCAAAGTGCAGCGATTGACAATTACGGAAAAGGTTTTGACTTCCATGGTGCAGGGATGCCGCGAAGTCGCTGCCATGTCCGACCCCGTGGGCGAGGTTGAGTCCATGAAAAAGCGTCCTAACGGTATGTTGGTGGGACGCATGCGTGTGCCTTTGGGAGTGGTGGCCATGATTTACGAATCTCGCCCGAATGCTACCGTAGATGCCGGAATTCTGTGTCTGAAGGCCGGAAACGCGACTATCCTGCGCGGTGGATCTGAGGCATTTCATTCCAACACGGCGTTGGCCGAGCTAATGCATGAAGCTTTGGAGAAGGCCGGCCTGCCGCGTGATGCCGTTCAGATTCCTCCCACCACCTCTCGCGAAGCTGTGGCTGAAATGCTCAAACTTGACGAATATATCGATGTGGTCATCCCGAGGGGCGGCGAGGGATTGATCCGTGCTGTTACGGAACAGGCCTCCATGCCCGTGCTGAAACACTACAAAGGTGTTTGCCATGCGTTCGCAGACGTTACCTGTGATATGGACAAGACGTTGGCGATTCTGGAGAATGCCAAAATGCAGTATCCCAGTGGATGCAACGCGCTTGAGTGTTTGCTGGTGCATCGGGATGTTGCTGCGGAATTGTTGCCCCGTGTGGCTGAGACCTTGGGCCCCAAGGGCGTATCTTTCCACGCTTGTCCCGAATCCTTGCCTTTGTTGGGGCAATGGGCAGAAGCTGCCACAGATCAGGACTGGGGAATGGAGTATCTTTCCCTGAATTTGGCTGTGAAGATGGTGTCCGGTCTTGATGAAGCCATGGATTTCATTGCAGAGTATGGCTCCAATCATACCGAGGCTATTTTGACCGAGGATCATTCCCGGGCCATGCGTTTTGTCCGTGAGGTTGATGCTTCTCTGGTTGTTGTCAATGCCACTACACGTTTCAATGATGGCGCCCAGCTGGGCTTGGGGGCGGAAATAGGAATTTCCACTTCCAAGTTGCATGCCTATGGTCCCATGGGAGTGCGCGAGCTGACGTCTGCCAAATTCGTTTTGCTTGGAGACTGGCAGGTCCGTGAGTAGTCGTTTTTTTGTGCCGTTTCAAATCGTTTGGTCCGCTTGGTTGTTTCGCCGGGCGGGCCTTTTGCCATGTTCCTTCTGTTGTCAGGGACAAAGCTTCGTATTATCATAGTGCTGAGGAATAGCCTGAAACGAGGAGTGGTCTTGTGAAAATCGGTCTGTTGGGTGGCAGTTTCAATCCCGTGCATACAGGGCACGTACGCATGGCTATCGAGGTGCGTGAGGCCCTTGATTTGGACAGGGTTGAATTGATTCCGGTTCGACATCCACCGCATAAAACAGATGAGGGATTGCTCCCTTTTTCCTTGCGCATGGAATTATGTAATGCCTCGATTCAGGGCGTTCCCGGCCTTGGTTCCAACCCTATCGAAGGCCGGCGTCCCGGACCTTCGTTTACCTGTGACACGTTGACCTGCTATCGTGAGGAACAGCCTGAGAGCGAGTTGGTATTCATCATGGGAGCGGCGACTTTTCTTGAGCTGGAAAGTTGGAAGCGAGGGCTGGAACTGCCGGAGCTGGCTTCGCTGGCTGTCGTCAACCGTTGGACTGCTGCGGAAAAGGTTGCGGAAACCATTGCTGCCCGTTGGCCAGATGCCGAACGGGAAGCCGATGGCGTGTGGCGTTTTTCTTCCGGGCACGCCGTGCACCGTATTGCCATTCCTCGTTTGGATATCAAGGCGGCCATGTTGCGAGAGCGGTGGTTGCAGGGGCGAGATATCAGTTTCCTTGTTCCGTGCGGCGTTCGGGATATGTTGGAAGAGCACCGGAAAGAAGTGACTTCCT
>Ga0207831_100401_pt1 | contig 15754 bp, 15 predicted proteins | sample TtanPargueraPR_7_FD_187741 | JGI IMG/M metagenome (GOLD analysis project Ga0207831, IMG submission 187741) | Aerobic enrichment media microbial communities from Bioluminiscent Bay, La Parguera, Puerto Rico - Tt and M1 (2) (SPAdes) | ecosystem: Environmental > Aquatic > Marine > Unclassified ... | reverse complement strand
TGTTCGCCCACGGCATGCCCAGATGGTATGAAGATATGTACAGAACCCTTTTCAATGGAGATTCAGCAGCCAAAGCCCCGGTTGCCATGAAGCTGACTGCCGTGGTCAACAGCAACCAGCAAAAGGAAAAATATAAAATGTGCGAGATTCTTTTTGCCGTCATAAGATCCCTTTGAACCCCGTGTCCAGAGGAGGATAGCCGTTCATCATATTGTTCCCAAGGAACTGATGGATATTCACCCCTTATGGAAAGTTGCCCAACTTCCTGTCGGGCCTTGTCTGTCCGGGCGTCATGCGCGTTGCCCTGCGCTATGGCGATGTTTTGATCCCATTACCATGATAGTATGAACGGAAGTTTTTTTAAAGCGTATTATGTTTTCAATTGGTTATTACATGAGAAAAAAATTTCCGTATTTTTCCCTTTACGCTGAAGTCGTTGCCCGAAGGGTAAATCGATACTTTCTTCACAGGCAGTGCGCAGGCAGGGACACATGAAGAAAGAGTGTGCGGAGAACCGCTCATAGCTGTTTTTTGGCGTGCATATTTACTTCGATTAATTGTCTGTATTTTATGTGTTTATTGGCTGCAGACGGTGGGGGGGACGCTTCTTGTTTCTGAAGGCGGAAACAATTGCCTCAAGACATTGAATTTTGAAAGTCAGGAAACAAGAGAGATGGAAAAAACAGTACGATTTTTGGTCGTTGCCCTAGCGCTTCTTTTGGTGGTGCCGAGTGTGGGGATGGCCACTACCGGATCCGCATGGGCTTTCTCCTTCGGCGGACATGACCTTTCTGCCCCATCTGGCAGGGGGCAGGAACAAGGTCTTCAAGAATCAGTTTGGGCAGAAAAAAACATTTGTTGTTCATCAAGTGATGTGAAATGTCGTATGGTTTTAATTTGTTAACGGCTTTTTTCTCTTTACGCTTTTTGCATGTGCTCAACCATGGCGTTTGTGATAACCAGCCACGTGTCTTTCGGCATGTCGTGCCCCATGCCTTCAATGACAAACAGTTCCGCGTCGCGGATCAGATGGGCTGTTTCCCTGCCGCCTTCCACAGGCATGAAAGGATCCTTGTCTCCGTGGATTACGAGCGTTGGCGCCTTGATCGATGCAATAGGCGCTTTGGGGAAGCCGTGAGTCATGACAGCCATGCTTTGGCGGACCATGCCTTGCGGGTAGTAAGAGCGGTCGAAACTTTCCCGAACGAGATTGGCCACCCGATCTTCCTCAAAGGGGAATCCCGGACTCCATATCTTCCGCCACAGCTGAACATAGTGCGTGACGTATTCTTCTCGTTGGTCCGGAACGGGCTTGTACACTTCGTTGAACAGTTCTTGTTTGATTTTGGGGAGTTCGGGATTTCCGGTGCTCGACATAATGGAAATGAGGCTGCGAACCCGTTCGGGGTGCCGATAGGAAACAGCTTGGGCGATCATGCCACCCATGGACGCTCCACAGATATGCGCTTTGTCGATTTTCAAGGCATCAAGGAGTCCTACGGAATCATCGGCCATGTCTTCAATGGTGTATGGCGGTGGAACAGGAGTGCCTTTCATGGCTGCCGCGATGTCGGGTATTCCCATTTCTTCGAATTTTTGGGACAGGCCTGCGTCCCGGTTGTCGAACCGGATTACATAATATCCTTTTTGAGCCAGAGAATCGCAAAACCCATTTTCCCAGTGAATCATCTGGCTTCCGCCACCCGTTATCAGCAGGAGTGCCGGGCAGGATTTGTCTCCGAACGTATCGTATTCGATTGAGATTCCGTTAGCCGTAGCCTGTGGCATTACAACTCCTTGTGTTGGAAGGGAATACTCTTTTCGAATACACTGACTGTCCCATGGCATACATTGTTTTTATGTGAAAAACTGTAATTTGCCTTGGGCCTTTCGTTCGGTATGGGGATTACGTGAAAATGAGAATGTGTGGAGTACAGCGGTTCCATGTGTGGTCAATTATAGTACCGAATACAGAATTTGGGTTGTGAGTTTTACGAACAGATAAGAACAAATAAATGAAATTATTATCCCGTATATTTTTGTCCGTGAAGATTTATTAAACCTCTTGAAACCTGCAAACAGGGCCATGAACGCAAAAGTAAAAATGAAAATAAAAGATGCAGGCGGTTCAGGGAAGTGGCTGTTGCCGATAAAATGATTGTTGCCATACCGCAGGATAAAATAGGCTCCATCTTCGATGGGGGGATAGCGATATGTGTTTATGAGTGCGGGGATAAAAATGGAGAGAAAAGATAGAATGTTGAGAGTTGGGCCAAGTGCAAGAGCCTTCATGCAGAATATGGAAACCACAAAGGAGAGGAGTAATATGGTCGGATTAATCATGTCCGGGAAGTTGAACGGCCCCGAAAAGTCCTGAGGGTACGAGGTGAAATAGGACGACAGGGAAAGGATAGCCGTTGCTGCCATATAGACAACGATCACCAGTAATTTAGAGCACAATGCTGCTGTTTCCTGCCTGTTCATGATTGTATGCGGGTGAGCATTCTTGGCGGATTTACGGGGTGAAGAGTGTGTTTAGATTCAAATTTCGGCAATGATTGATCCCGTGGATTCGGCGTCATAGCCGGCCAGGGATTTGAGTTCGTCCCGTAGAGGTTTGGTTTGCAGGGCATCCAGCAGCATTTGCATGCCCTGTTGCTCCAAAAGATCCTGCGGCACGACAAGTTCGCAGTGTGCTGATGTGAGCGGAACGAAATCCAGTCCGGCATTGGCCGCAATGGCGCGGAAGCCGAGAGCCGCATCAGCCTGTTTGTAGAGAACCCGAACGACACCTTCGACATGACTATGGACTTCATCCTGATAGCCGGAGATGGCTTCAGGCGGAAGACCCTGTTTTTGCAACAGGTCGTCGAGCAATATCCTGAGGGCTGCCCCCGGTTCACGGTTTACAAGTCTTACTTTCGGATTGGCCAGATCTTCCAGTGACCGGATACCATGCGGGTTGCCCGGAGCCACCACCAATCCTTCTTCTATTCTTGAAAATCCCACTATGGTCGCCGACTGCTGTCCCAGCTGTTTTTTGGCAAACTGGATGTTGTTCCCATGCCCGGAAGCGCTGGAATGAATGTGCGTGCCTGCAATATGAGCGTGTCCGGCTGCAAGCCCCTTGAGCGCCTTGAAACTTGAGGCAAAGCGGTACTGGAGGCGTATGTCTTTGGCTCGCCGGGTGACATGTGCGGTAAGTAAGGCGAATGCAGGATCACATCCCAGAAGAATAAGTGTTTTATCCGGCGTTTCCGGCGGACAAAGAAGCTCCACCTGTTTTTGTCCGGGAGTGAGAAGTGCGTCGGCAGCCTCAAAAGTGTTTGCGAAAGGCTCGGAGCCAGGAAGGGGATAGGCGATCATCTGTCCGCGCACTCTTGCGAGGGAGACCCTGGCCCTCTGCGATGGCAAAGTCCCCACCAGAGTGTACGGCTCTGCTGTTTTACTTTCTTCACAAAAAAGATCTTCGACACGGCAGGAAAGATGTTGAGCCAGCCTGAGGGCGATAAGCGTGTTAGGAGCATATTTCCCTGACTCGATATCGTAGATGGCCTGTCGTTTGACGCCCACAAGCTCTGCAAGTTGCACTTGTGAGAGTCCTTTTTCCGTTCGGTAGGCTTTGACCTTGTTGGTCAGCTTTTGGGAGCTTGGCTTCATTTTATGTCGCTACATTGCCACCTACGAAAATGTAGGCTGTTTGTCGTTCGTCATTCCGGCATGTTCTTTTCGGCATGTTGTTGTTTATATGTCCTAGACGCAATTCCTGAATTATTGAGGATACTAGCCTTGCATCAATGCGTCAAGAAGGCCGCTGTCCTCCTGTGTTTTCGCAGAGAAGTACAGCTTATGTCAGAAAATACAGATATGTATGTTTTAAAAATGATTTGACGTTTTTAGACGTCATTGCTAGGTTCCGATCAAGTTGAGGGATGTGCTTGGTCTTCTTGGATTGTTGGGAAATATGATGCGTCGTGGCAAGCCGACGTGTGTATTGTAGACCGTACATCATTGTGAAGTGAATGTGGGTTCCTTAACCATTTATCTGTCTTGGAGGTCGTTGCGATTGGTTCTCGCGCTGTTTTGGTGTTTTCTTGAAAATTGCGCTGGGGGTGCCTTCAGCATTTTCATGAAGGGAACGATGGGTGCCATTACTGACCCTTTTTGTTTTTGCTCCAGTGAGTGTCTTTTCAATATCGAAAATATCGAAGCTCGCATGATGTTCCATTAATGAGCGTATTTCAAATGTACTGCAAACAGGGGAGGGCTTTCATCATGAATTTTCTGCTTAAGGAGAGGGTCGGATGGAATTTTCAAAAAGGGTTGTGTTCAGTACCTGTATAATTTTCGTTTTTTTGTTTTTGTGTATGCCCAGCATGGTTGTTGCCGCAGATGATAACGCTACGTTGTCGTCTGCAGAGAAGGAGTCTTTGGGAGCAGGCAAGGCTGATGGTGGCGGGAGCGTTTTCAACCTTGGTGAAATCGAAGTCATTTCCACAACGGAAAACAGCGGTAATCCCACTTCCGTGCGAGTGGACAGCGAAGAAATCCGCAAGTTCGAAGCCAATACCGTGCCGGATATCGCCAAGCTTGTTCCGGGGCTTACCGTAGACCGTACTGGGGCCAGAAACGAAACCATGATCAGGATCCGCGGTTTTGATCAGAAACATATCCCCATTTATATGGACGGTGTTCCCGTCTATGTCCCTTATGACGGATATCCCGACCTTGCCCGGTTTACGACTTTCGACCTGTCCGAAGTGATCGTGTCCAAAGGCTTTACTTCCGTTCTTTATGGGCCGAACACTATGGGCGGCGCCATCAATCTGGTCAGCCGCCGTCCTGAAAAGGAATTCGAAGGAGGCGGTGGAGCCACCATCGATTCGAATGGATATCACTCATATATCAATGTCGGCACCAATCAGGGCGGTTGGTATTTCCAGGGAAGCGCCTCCTACCTTAGCAGTGACGGCTTTTATCTTCCCTCAAGCTTCGATGAGACGGATGACGAAGGTGGAGGTCGTCGTAATAATTCGTACAAGGAAGACGGCAAGATCAACCTCAAATTGGGGCTTACTCCCAACGATACCGACGAGTATTCGATCACATACATCAACCAGCAGGGAGAAAAGGGTACTCCTCCCTACACGGGAACGAACCCTAAGGCCAAAACACGTTACTGGCGCTGGCCCTATTGGAACAAGGAAAGTGTCTATCTGAATACGAAGACTGCAATCGGGTCGGACAATGACTACTATGTGAAAACGCGTCTTTTCTATGATGCTTTCAGAAATTCCCTGAGCAGCTACGATGATGCTTCGTACAGCTCCCAGACGAAACCGTATGCGTTTAACAGCAGCTATGACGACTATACCATTGGTGGCGCTTTGGAATTGGGCACGTATGCCATTCCGTACAATACCGTTAAAATGGCATTTCATTACAAAGGCGATTACCACACCGAGCACAATGAAGGTGACCCCAGCCAGCATTTCCATGAGGATATCTATTCCGTAGGGCTTGAGGATACCATTGATGTGACAGACCGGTTGTATTTCATCGCCGGTGCCAGTTACGACTACATTACCACGTTGCGCGCTGAGGATCTGGACGCCAGCGATAACATTGTTGATTTTGACAGAGGATGTGCCAGCGGATTCAACCCACAGCTTGGTGCCTTTTTCCGTGTCGGTGAAGGTGGATTGGCTCATGCCAGCGTGGCGGCCAAAACCCGGCTGCCTTCCATCAAAGACAAATTCTCCTACAAGATGGGCAAGGCATATCCCAATCCCGGTTTGAACCCTGAGAAGTCCATCAACTATGAATTGGGCTACAAGCAGCAGTTCAGTGAAACGGCGTCCGCTGAAATCACGTTGTTCTACTACGACATCAGTGATTACATCGAATCCGTGTATGTCACGTCTACAAGGTACCAGAACCAGAACGTCGGTGACGTAGAGGAATATGGTTTTGAATTGGCCGCATCCAGTAATATTGTCGGCAATCTGTTTGGCGGATTCAACTATACGTATCTCAAGTATAACAACATCTCGTCGCCCGGAACATCCCTGGTCAACACCCCCGAACATAAAGCCTTTGCTTACCTGCAATACAAATTCCTTCCGCAAACCTGGCTCATGGTAGATGGTGAGTACAACTCCCGGCGGTGGGATAGCTCTGACCGTTCAACCAAGGCTGCTGAATACTTTCTTTTCGGTGCCAAGTTTCAATGTCAGGTCAACGATTACATATCCTTTAACGTCGGGGTGGATAACCTTTTCGACGAGGAATACGAGATTGATGAAGGTTTTCCGGAAGCGGGCAGAACCCTGTACTCCGGTTTTGATTTCAAATTCTGACAACTATGCATGATACAAAGCTGAAATCGATGGAATATGCAAGAGAACTTGAGCGCCTGTTGAAGTCGGCATCCCTGTTTCACGGACATCTGTGCGGTGGACAGGTTATCGGGGTACGCATCGGAATGGCCGGATTGCGCGAGCTGGGCATAACCGATCCGCACGGCCGTGAACGGAAGGATTTTATCGCTTTTGTTGAAACGGACCGTTGTGCGACCGACGCCATTCTTACCGTAACAGGGCTTACGCCGGGCAAGAGAAGTCTCAAGATACTTGATTATGGGAAAATGGCCGCTACATTTGTTCATTTGCCGTCAGGAAGGGCCATGCGTGTCCATGCTCTGGAATCATCCATGGAAAAAGCCATGGAAGTGGCCCGGACTCTTGATATCGCGGATGAGAAAAGCGCCTATCTTCAAGCTCTCAAGGAACTTCCGGAACAGGAATTGTTGGGTATCCGGGAGGTCGCGGTGCACTTGGACGACTGTGACCTTCCGGGACCGCCCGTCCGTTTGGCCGTGTGTTCTGCTTGCGGCGAACAGGTGTTGGACGGCAGAGATGTCGTGATCGACGGGGAGGTTTTTTGCAAACCCTGTGCATCCGGCCAATCGTATTATCAATCGCTTGAAGCCTGTGCCCCTGTGGCTTCTTGTTGTGAGGAGGGAAGGTGGAATGAGCATGCTTGACATTTTCTGGAACGATGTCTGGAAATCCAGCATCAGAAAGAATGCCAAACCGAAATGTGAGCGAATGTCGTTTTGGAATAAACGCGCCCCTGACTTCATGAAGGCTGCGGAAAAGAGCGACTACATCGACCAGTTTTTGGAAATAATGGACCCGCAGCCGGATTGGACGGTTTTGGATATGGGCTGTGCTGCCGGGACACTGGCCATTCCTTTGGCCCGAAAGGTTCGATCCGTTACTGCCGTGGATCCTTCTTCCGGCATGCGGGATCTTTTGCGCTTACGCTGCGAGCAGGAAGGAATAGATAACATACGTATCGTGGACGGAAGCTGGGAACAGGATTGGGAAGCTCTGGAAATTGCTCCGCATGACGTTTTTATGGCTTCGCGTTCCCTTGTTGTGCCTGACCTGCAAGCTTCCGTCGAGAAGGTGCAACGTTTTGCCCGTGAAAAGGTTTTCCTTTCCACGCTGGTCGGTGACGGACCATATGATCCCCAGATTTTTGAGGCTGTTGGACGCGATTTCAATCCGGGGACGGACTATATTCTCGCCGTCAATGTATTGCGGCAGATGGGTATCTACGCCGACGTCGCTTTTACCTACAATAACGAGCGCAAAGTATACCCGGATCATGATGCCGCTTTCAGTGACCTGCTTTGGATGATTCATGACATGAATGAGGAAGAAAAGAAGCGGCTTCGGAAACATTTGAAAGAAACATTAGTGCCATTCGAGAACGGGGTGAGGATGCCCTATGCACGCCCTGTGCGTTGGGCCGTTCTTTCGTGGGACAAGCAAACAGGTGGCGGTGCAGAGCCAGTGGAGGCCTGACATGAGTTGTTCTTTTTGCAGAAGTCTGAAGATATCTTTTTGCGGTTTTCTTTGGGCCATGGTGCTTCTTGCTCCGGCTGCCGCAACGGATGCCCGGGCACGCATGGTGGAAGACATGACCGGGCGCAAGGTTGAAGTTCCTGATGATATCAACAAGGTTTTTCCTTCCTCTCCTCCGATGATGTACATGTTGTACGCCCTTGATTCCGGGAAAGTCGCGGGATTGAATTTCCCTTTCAATAAACAGGAACATACCTACCTGCGGAAGGAATTTGTCAACCTCCCTGTTATCGGAGGGTGGTTTGGGCAGGGGCAAACACCGAACCTTGAAAATGTGATGGCTGTGAAGCCGGATGTGATGCTGGTCTGGTTCTGGAGGAAAACAGCTCTTAATCAGCCCATGGAAAAGGTGGCAAAAACCATCAACATGCCGTTGCTTTATATTTATCTGGATACCTTGGACGATTATGTACGTGCCTTCCGCTTCGTCGGTGAATTGGTCGGCCGTCCGGAGCGCGGGAACAAGTTGGCTGACTATACACAGCAAGTTCTGGATGACGTGCGTCCTGCGCTGCTGGGATTGCCGGAAGAAGAAAAATTGCGTGTTTATTATGCGGAAGGACCGGACGGTTTGAAAACCGAATGTGATCAGTCTCCGCATGCGGTGCTGATTGAAGCTGCCGGTGGCCGGAACATTCAGCATTGCGAAGCCAGTTCGGCGTACGGCATGGAAAGCGTTTCCATCGAAGAGGTAATGTCTAAAAATCCAGATGTCATTTTGGCGCGAGATCATAAATTCGCCCAAAGAATCTACAGGGAAAAACAGTGGAGTCTGGTCCGGGCCGTTCAGAATCATCGTGTCTACGCGATTCCGGCTCTTCCGTTTAACTGGTTTGACCGTCCGCCGTCCTTCATGCGGATTCTCGGCCTGCAATGGTTGACCAACAAGCTGTATCCGAAACGTTATCCCGTAGACATGGCCAAGGCCACACATGATTTCTACAAGCTGTTTCTTGATGTGGATCTTTCCGATGAAGAAATTCATAACATGCTGAATTTATGAAAAAATCGTTTATTTTCGGAGTATTGGCCCTCACATTGGGCGCAGCCATCCTGTTGTCCTTCACACAGGGGCGCTATCCACTGCACTTGGTCGATCTCTGGCACTATTTGCAACATGTCCTTTTTCACTCTCCCATGGCGGACGAGCTCGCCAACCGGATCGGAGTCTTGTTGTGTGATATCCGTTTGCCGAGGATTCTTGCGGCGGTTGTGGTCGGAGCGGCCTTGTCCGTTTCCGGCGTCACCTTTCAGGCCATGTTCGTGAACCCGCTGGTGTCTCCCGGAATCCTCGGCGTGCTGGCAGGGGCTTCCTTTGGAGCTGCTCTCGGGATGCTGCTTTCTACCGAATGGGCCGTGGTACAGGTGAGCGCTTTCTCCTTTGGCATGATCGCCGTGGGGCTGGCTTTGCTGTTATCCCACTTTTACAAGGGGGATCGGCTCCTCCTTCTCATTCTCAGCGGAGTGATCAGCGGCTCCCTGTTCACCGCGATGCTCTCAATCATAAAATACCTTGCCGACCCGTATGACCAACTTCCGGCCATCGTCTACTGGCTCATGGGCGGATTCTCCATGATCAGCCTGGACACCATAAGCACTTTGGCGCCGGGAATACTCATCGGTATTTTGATCATTGTAGCCTTTGCCAACAATCTCAACCTGCTGACCATGGGCGAAGAAGAGGCCCGGTCTTTGGGAATACGTGTGCGTACAATGCGATTGATGTTTATCGTCGTCGCTACATTGATCAGCAGTTTGACCGTTGCTATCGGCGGCATCATCGGTTGGGTTGGGCTTGTCATTCCACATATGAGCCGCATGATCATCGGGCCGGACAATCGTGTTCTCCTGCCGTTCAGCGCGCTTATGGGAGCGTTGTTCCTGCTTGTCGTGGACAATGTGTCGCGGCAGGTTTTCACCGTGGAAATACCTTTGGGGATTCTCACCTCGTTGCTGGGCATTCCGGCCTTTGCCGGTGTGCTTCGGGTAGCCCGTAAAGGATGGGGGTAAACACATGGAAAAAGTTCAGGCACAGAATGTTTGTTTCGGATACAACGGGAGCCGTGTGTTGCACGAGGTTTCGTTGACTGTCGAGACCGGCTGCATCCTTTCCCTGCTTGGACCGAACGGCAGTGGGAAGACGACCTTGCTCAAGGTGTTGCTCGGGCTTTATCCTCCGGATTCCGGTCAGATACTACTGGAGGGCGATCCTGTTTCCGAGCTGACGCCCCGGCAGCTTGCGCGCAAAATAGCCTATGTGCCGCAGACGCATAAAATGTCTTTCGCATATAGCGTATTTGACGTGGTTCTGATGGGGCGCGCTCCATATACCTCGATTTTTTCCCGTTACAGCAAAGAAGATTACGACATTGCCATGGAAACCATGGATCGGCTGTCCATAACAAAGCTTAAAGACAGAATATATACGGAAGTCAGTGGTGGAGAACGGCAACTGGCATTGATAGGCCGGGCCTTGGCCCAAGGCGCGGATACGCTGGTTATGGATGAACCTCTTACCGGATTGGATTATGGCAACCAGATCCGTCTGCTTGAGTGTATCAAGGGCCTGTCCTGCGAAGGATATACCTTTATCGAGACAACGCACTTTCCTGACCATGCCTTATGGATATCAAACCGGGCGGTGCTTATGCGGCAGGGGAGGATTGTAGCGGATGGGGCGACGCAATCCGTTATCAATGAACAGGCCATCAGCGACCTTTATGAGAAGGACATCGCCATTCTTGATGTCGGAAATGGTGTACGCACCTGTATGCCGCGTTCTCTCTTGGATAAGCAGGCTTCTGCTTGCCACTCATTCGATTTTCAAGAGGCCGGTGATGTCTCCCATAGCTGTTTTTCGTAAAAAGAGGCTTTTGAAAGGCCTTTCTCTGCGGAACTGCGTACTGTTATCTGTCTTGGCGCACGTAGCACTTTTTTGTTTCCCTTTTGAACATCGTCGGGTTGAAGCCATGAGCGGGGGCATGAGTATGTCTATCGTCGCCTCCGCCGGCAAGGTCGGACACGGGTCAAAACAATGCGAACCGCCTTCTGCTGCGGTTCAAAAAACATTGACCCGGCCTGCAACTGAGCAGGTCAGAACCAAAAAAAAGCACAAAGCCAAGCCTGTGCCTGGCATCAAGCCGTTGGTGCGTTATAAGGCTGTGCCTGTTGCACAACCTGAGCCTGTGGTTTCCCGGAAAAAGAAATCGGTTCGTCCCGTAAATCCGGCTGAGGTCAAATCCAAGCCTGCACCAGAGGTTGCCAAAAAGCAGGATGTTCACGTGAAGGAGGCCACAAAATTCCCGCGCAAAGTGATGGAAGAGAAGGCGCTTGCGAACACGCTGGGTCAGGAAACAGCTCGGCACGTGGCTGGGAAGATTGGTGCCGATGACCATGAACTCTCTGCTGACTCCGGGCAGGACTCGAAACAGGGACAACCGGCAGGCGAAGGAGCGTTTCAAGGCCCCATGCATGCCCGGATCGGTTCGTTGTATGGTCCTAAGATTACGCATTGGATCCGGCCGAAATATCCACGCAAGGCCAGGGCCATGAGGCAAACCGGATTGGTCGTGCTACGCATAACCATAGACCGGGGCGGCCGCCCTGTTCGTGTGGAGATCGTGCAAAAAGCCGGGTTCGGCTTTGATGAAGCCGCTGTTTCCGCCATAAGAAAGTCTTCTTTCACTCCGGCCACCCACAAGGGGCAACCAGTGGCCTGCATAGCGCTGTTGCCGGTTCACTTCAATCTCAGAGGAAATTAAGCATGTTGGGTATGTTTACCAAGGGCGGCCTTCTCATGTGGCCGATTCTGTTTTGTTCGGTGGTCGCCTTGGCAATTGTGATTCGCAAGGGAGTTCAGTTTCGCACTTTGCTTCAAATGGTGCTGTTGGCTCCGAAACAGGCTTTTTCCGCACGGCCTGAACCCTTGTTGCCGCTTCTGGATGCCGTTGGCAGCGGTGAGAGCGAAGAGGATATCAATGCCGTGGGTACCGGAATTGTGCGGAATATGGAGCGGGGCTTGGGCACGCTCTCTTTGATATCGGCCATCTGTCCGTTACTCGGCCTGACCGGGACTGTCATCGGCATGATCCAGGCTTTTCAGGTTATCGCTTCAGCGGGGACAACTGTGAACCCCGGCATGCTTGCCTCCGGCATTTGGGAAGCACTCCTCACCACGGCAGCAGGGCTGCTTGTGGCCATCCCGGTGCATGTGGCGCATCATTATTTGGATTCCCGCATGGGAGAGATTGTCTACAACTTGCAGACGCTGGCCTCAAAAATGGTTGCGGAGCGCAGCAATGCAGTTTGAACGCGGCAAACGTCGCTCCGCACTTTTGGACATTGCTCCTCTTGTTGACGTCATTTTTCTTTTGCTGCTGTTTTTCATGCTCACTTCCCGTATGGTGTCGGAGCCTGCCATCGCCGTTGATTTACCGGATTCTTCCACTGCCAAGGTGCAAACGCCTTCTGAAATCGTCATCACACTTGGTGACCACGGCGACCTTTTTCTGGGGGAGACTCCCGTCTCCTTCGAAGACCTTGTGGATGCTCTTAAGGTGCGTCTTGAACAGGAAAAAAAAACTGTTGTCCATTTGAGGGCGGATCATCATGTGGATGTTGGAACGCTTATTCATGTTGTCGATTGTGTGAAAATGAGCGGATGCTCGGCTTTCAGCATTGAAACAAAGGCTGAATGATTTTGTACCATTGAATCCTTCTGATTCCAGATGAGATTTCTTCATTCGTTCAGGGCGTTGGTTGTTGCAACGCTTCCACGTAATCAGTCCAGGGAATGAACTTTACTGCCATTCACGATGTTCTCGTATCGTGAATGGCTCGACGAAGCTGGCAGAATCACTTTCAATCTCTTGCAGTTGTCTTCCGGTCTGGACGGTCACCCTTCCTTTTTTTGAGTGCAATCATAAGTCATGAGCAGATCTTGCATGTTTGAAGCTGTGAATTTCGCATTCCATTATCATTGATCGCTGTTGGTATTCATGTATGTTTCATAGCATCAAGCCCAGACTGCAAAATTGAGTGGAACTGCACATGAGCACACAATCCCGAACTATGGATGACGCCAATACTTCGATTGAAGGTGGTATATCTTTCGGCGATTTGGTCAATGTTGCCGAGCTGCAAAATCTGCTGGAGGTCAATTATGCCGCCACCGGTATGCCTTCCGGCATCATTGATGTTGAGAGCGGCGAAGTCTACGCCGGAGCAGGATGGCAGGACATTTGCGTCAAGTTTCATCGGGTTCAGCCCGAAGCCAATGCAATTTGCATAAAAAACGACACGGCTATTATCAATAAGGTCAAAGGTGGCAAGCCTTGCGGGTACAAGTGTGATCACGGGTTATGGGATATCGGTGTCCCCATTTACTGCGAGGGACGCTATGTTGCCACATATTTTTTGGGACAGTTTCTTTATGAAGATGAGTCCATTGATAAGGACAGATTCATAGCCCAGGCCGAACGATTTGGGTTCGATAAACATGACTACCTCAAGGCTCTTGATGCCGTTCCCCGTTTTTCTCGGGAAAAGGTGAATGAAATTCTTAAATACAACACGGCCATGGCGGCCTTTCTTTCCCATATGATCAGCCAGAACCTGCGGGTAAAGCGTGAACTGGTTGAAAGAAGAAGAATGGAACATGAATTGCGCCGTTTACAGACTTTTTCTGCCAACATCATCAATTCAATGCCTTCCACTCTCATCGGTGTTGACGTGAACGGTGTTGTTTCCCACTGGAACGACAGGGCAGTGCGGGAAACCGGCATCAAGGAAAAGGAGGCGCTTGGGGTTTCGTTGGCCTCTTTGCTTCCGCATATGGCTGAGTACGTGGAGCATATTGATGAGGCGGTTCGCAGTCGACACAAGCTGGAATATCTCAAGCGCGCATGGCAAAAGGACGGTGAGACCCGTTATGAGGACGTGGTCATTTATCCGTTAATGACGAATGGAACCGGCGGTGTTGTTATCCGAATCGACGATGTTACCGAAAGGGTGCAGCTGGAGCAGATGATGGTCCAGTCCGAAAAAATGATGTCCGTGGGTGGTTTGGCCGCAGGAATGGCCCATGAAATCAACAATCCTTTGGCCGCAATTCTGGGATATACGCATAATATCAAAAAACGGCTCATGGGATCGCTCGAAAAGAATGAAATCATGGCCAGACAGTGCGGTCTGGATCTCAATTGCCTGAATAAATACATTCAAGGCAGGGAAGTCGCCCAGATGCTTGACGGGATCAGTGAATCCGGGGAGCGAGCCGCAGCCATCGTCAGCAATATGCTTTCCTTCAGCCGAAAAAGCGAACGGCGTTTCAGCGAGCAATCCTTGCCCGATCTATTGGATAAGACGTTACAACTGGCCGCAAATGATTATGATTTGAAGAAGGAATATGATTTTCGGAAGATCAAAATCGAAAAAGAATATATGCCAGATATGCCGTCGGTCCTTTGCGAGGCGACTGAAATCCAGCAGGTTTTTTTGAATTTGTTCAAGAATGGGGCCGAGGCCATGGCCGAGAAGGAATACGGCGATAGTTATCCCCGTTTGAAAATTGGCCTGCGAAGGGAGAGTGATTATGCCGTGGTGGAGATAGAGGATAACGGCTCCGGGATGCCCGAGCATGTTCGCAAGCGCGTTTTCGAGCCATTTTTTACCTCCAAGGAACCCGGGAAAGGGACAGGGTTGGGGTTGTCCGTATCCTATTTCATTATTGCGGACCAACATGGCGGCAAAATGGACGTGACCTCGCAACCTGGAGCCTGGACCCGTTTTACCATTCGGATTCCCTTTGTTCCGAAGGAGTAGTTTGATGCCCTATCGTGTCTTGATACTCGATGATGACAGGCATGTCAGTGAGAGCCTCGCCATGCAGCTGGATGACGAAGGTTTCATGACATCCCAGGCTCATAGCGCCGAGGATGCTCTCAGGCTGTTGGAGGATGAGCCGTGCGATATCGTTATCGTCGATCTGCGTCTGCCCGGAATGAACGGAATTGATTTTATCAATGCCGCAAGCAGGGGGTGGGGGAAATTACGTTTTATTATTTATACGGGATCACCGGAATTTCATATTCCGAACAGTATGAATTCTATGGAGTCCGTGTCCGAGGCTCTTTTCCTCAAACCCCTGTCGGATTATGCCACCCTCATTTCGGAAATAAGGAATATGCTCGATTAAACGGGATTTATCTCACTCGGAATTTTGTCTGTTCACTCTCGTTAAAGCAGACGCTTTGCCTCAAAGAATGAATTTTTGTTCGTGTCGATTCTTGACAATAATGTGCATATATTTGTTTTTGCTGTTCTGTTTTTTACGTTATTGTAATTGTCTTGCGGTGTTGCTATTCTATAACACCTTGATAAAAAAGATGAAATTTTAAAAAATAGCTTAATTAAACTCTGGTATCCATTTTGCTTTTCCTTCGGGATGCTACCCGCAGTACGCAGTCTCAAACTCAAGGCATTGCTCGCCATTTGCCAGATCATTGACCAGGCGTTGGATCTTGAATCCTCGCTTGAGGCCATTCTGCGTACGCTTTCCGAAGAATTGAGCATGAAACGGGCCACGGTCACCTTGTTGGACCCGGAATCCGAAACCCTGACAATCAATGCGTCATACGGTTTGACCCCGGAGGAACAGCAGCGAGGGGTTTATACCATGGGCGAGGGGGTTACGGGCAGAATCTTTCAGACCGCCCAGCCGTACTTTGTGCCGGATATCAGTCGCGAGCCTCTTTTCCTGAATAAAACCGGTACACGTAAGATTTCCAGAGCGACATTTTCCTTTATCGGCGTGCCTATCA
>Ga0207831_100400_pt1 | contig 15760 bp, 7 predicted proteins | sample TtanPargueraPR_7_FD_187741 | JGI IMG/M metagenome (GOLD analysis project Ga0207831, IMG submission 187741) | Aerobic enrichment media microbial communities from Bioluminiscent Bay, La Parguera, Puerto Rico - Tt and M1 (2) (SPAdes) | ecosystem: Environmental > Aquatic > Marine > Unclassified ... | reverse complement strand
CAGGATGATGTTGTTGAACACCGACCGCGATTTGCGGAGGTCCTTTGCGCGGCTGCCCGGAACGCTGTCAAGCACGCTCTGCGTGTTGGTCGCCGCGTGTATGGTCGACAGTGACGCCGTGAGGATCTGTGCGGTCTGCTCCGCCTCCATCAGGGGCTTCATCATGTGTGCCAATCCCGTCGTCGTACAGGACGCGGCGGAAATCAGGTGATGCCGTTCCGGATCAAAACCGGTATGATTGATGCCGTAAATCACCATCGCCGCATCGTCGGGCGTTGCGGCTGTTTTGTCACGCATTTTGAAGGGAGCGCTGGCAATGACCATGCGTGCGCCCGCGGCAAGGTGCCCGCGAATGCTTCCCCCCGCCGTTTCAGGCGGCAGTGTCGGATCGAGGTAGCGGCCCGTTGCATCCACGACGAGGCGCACGGCCTCCCCGCGCCAGTCGATCTCGCGCGGATCGCGCGCCGTGCGCAGGACTTTGATCCGCAATCCGAAAAATGAAATCACCCCGGCATCCGCGTCGAGGACGCGAATGTCCCTGTTTCCGTTCACCCCGAAGAGAAATGTTTCCGCCGGACCATAGGTCGAATCGGCCCCGAGCATATGGACGACGTCTTCGATACTGCGGCCGACTTCCCGGCCTGTGTTCACGACAATTTCATCGAAGCTGCGATTAACGGCGAAATACCAGATCAGCATCTTTCCGATCCGACCGAGCCCGTTGATCCCCAGAACAGTGCTGCCGGTGCTCGTGTTGGTCATGGCATACTCCTTTACGACATTTGAATTTGGATATAACTCACCGGCAGCGATCCGCGGTATATGGTCCCCAGCCGGCCGTCGATGGCAATGGCGTCTCCAGCATGAAACGCGACGCCATTGATGGTACAGATTTTCTCCGCTTCGTTCACGTGCAGTGCGCGGCAGTCAACGACGCAGGTTTTATGCAATCGCACGGCGGTCACGGCAGCATGCGATGTCGCGCCGCCGCGCGCAGTCAGCATCCCGTCGCATTCGAAAATCATCCCGATATCGTCGGGCACGGTGTCCGGTCGCACCAGGATGCGGTGCGCCTGTGGATGCGTGCGCAGCACGTTCTCCAGATCGTCGTGATCGAAGCAGACATACCCGTTCATTGCGCCACCGCCGATGCCGAGGCCCGATCCGACCGGTGCGTCGCTCAAGTCATCGGTATCGAACACCGGGATCCGCCGGTCGTGCATCGGAGAATGGTCGCGGCTCTGCAGGATGTGCAGGTCCTCTCCCCTGCTGGTCTCAAACGTGAATTCAATCTCCTGATGACCGAAACTGTGCTTCGAAACAATGGCCGTGGCGTATCGGTGGAGCGTTTGATAAATGTCCGGAAAATCCTTCTCCAGCGACCACTCGACCGGTGTCTGCGCGCGCAGCCGCTGTCGCTCGGAAACCGGTAATGTGTGCACCAGTCCCGCGACGATGTCCTCCCCCTGGCTGCACACAGTGAAATCCCCGTACAGGAAAACGCCGGCCTCGCGGATGAACGGGTCGTGCGTAAATACGACTCCGGAACCGGAATCATCATTCAGATTCCCGAGTACCATATGCTGAATGATCACGGCCGTTCCCCAGTCCTCGGCGATCTGCAATTTCGCACGGTAGACGTTGGCTCGTTCGGTGTACCAGGAGTCGAGGACCATGAGCACGGCTTCCAGCAACTGCTTGAACGGCTCCTCCTCGATGATCACGCCGTGATCTGTCAATACCTGCTTGTAGGTAAGAGCAATCTCGCGCATCTGCGCAGGGGCGAACTGGATTTTCAACGCGACACCGTAGCGTTCCTTGAATGCCATGATCACCGCATCGAATTCATCCCGGGCGATGCCCTGAACCATCCCCCAGGTCTGAAGAAAACGGCGATAACAGTCCCATGCCGTCCAGCCGTAATTTTCGCGCCGGCTCAGTCCTTCGACGATCTCATCGTTCATCCCGACATTGAGGAAGGTGTTCATCGCACCCGGAATTGATATCGCCGCACCCGAGCGCACGGAAAGCAGCAGGGGATCCGCAGGGTCGCCGAATCGTTTTCCGCTGACGGACTCGAGATGCCGCAAACGGCCGCGCAGAATATCATCCACTTCCGATTTCATGTCGGGATGGCTGCTGATCACATCGCGGCGACGAAACAGTTCCGTGGTCAGGATGAATCCGGCCGGTACCGGGTATCCCAGTGCAAGGAGGCGTTTGAGATAGTAGCCCTTGGCCCCGAGGAACACGGGATTGTCGAGATCCGGATTCGTCTGATACAGGCGCGTCGAGACCAGCCGGGGATCGTACCCCATCATTCCCTGGATAACGTCGGAGGAGAGATGCTTGAGCATGTCGTTCAGGCAGGTGAGCACGGACGCGATGAACGCATCGAGCTGCTGTATGGGGAATGTGCTCGCAATCAGCTCGCGATACACGCGCTCGGCCATGCCGTGCAATGCGGTCGTTCGTTCGTCCCCGGATACGTCGGCCGAAAGATACTGCGGCACGATATGCATCAACTGCACTTCGTGCGGCGTAATGAAATTGCTGTGAATGATGCTCTTGATGTTTTCTGCGAGGAACTGGAACAGGTTTATATACTGATGGATCGTGAACGACGTGGTGGTGAGACTGAAGCGCAGCATATCGATCAGTGAGCTGAATCCTTCATCCGAATACCCTTCGATCTCCAGGCTGCGGTGAAATGCGGCAAGAATGCGGTGGATGCGGCGAAGCGTGGCCGCGGTGATATAGTGGAGATTCGTTTCCTCGATGATGCGGTCGAGAAGGCGGGTCGCCAGTGCTTCGAAACGAAACGCGAGACCGAGCGCCTGGAATTTTGGCTCCATGTAGCGCCCGTACATTGACGGAATTCCCGCCGCGATATGGCGCTTGTAATAGATGTCTTCAGTTCCCGGACTGGGCGTCGTGTCGAGGATCACATCATGCAGACGAAGCAGCATCCCGAACACAAAATCCAGTGTCTGTTCCGGCTGGTCGGCTTCGAGCAGACGGCGGAATTCCTCGATGTCGGCATTCGAGACGCTGTGCAGCTTTTCCATATGGGGGATGATATCCTCCACTGAAATGCTGTACTTCTGCCTGAGCAACTGGTGGATGCGACAGAGATGCAGGACGCGCCGGACCGGAATCCCGTCGACGGGAAAACGCTGCAGCGCTGCTTCCTCGAGCACTCCCGAAGGGAAATTCGGCAATTCCTCCACCGTGCAGGCGAGCGTGTCGCACAGATATCGCACGACCTCCTGAACGGAGCCCAGCCACTCCTCACCACCGGGCAGGGATCCGAACACATCCTTCGGCAGCAGGAGTTCGAGTGGCGAGGGATCCCCGCTCTCCCAGTACCGGAGAATCCCTTCCGTCAGCTGCAGATGCGTATTGTTGCTCTCGGCATGGATCTGCTTGCGCAGGAAATGAATGAGACGGTCATGCCGGCCAGCGATCTCATCGATCACGGTGCTGATATCCCGCAATTCGCCTTCCGCGCCGATCTCGTTGAAATAGACAGGAAAAAGAATCGCCAGCTGCCTGACAAGGAACATGACAGGACGGATATCCGCGTTCAAGAGAGCGGTGACGTCACGCTGGAAGAGGTCGTTATCCTGGATGAAGACACCGCCGAGCCGCAGATGGATAATCAGCGCAGAGAGCAGTCGACCGCTTCGAAGGGGATTGGATTCCACCAGATCGAGCCAGACCCGGATACATTTCACGTGATCCCGTTCGATGCAGGTCTGCCAGTCATCGTCGATTCCCTGCAGGTTCGGATGCACGAAGCCAAAAGAGAGAAGCTCGTCGGTGAATCGGTCGATGGATGCCGGATTATCGGCGGCGTACAGCACGGATCCGAGTGTGTGTATGCAGTCGAGTGCCGTACTCATGTGCTCGCCGCGCAATTCACCGAGCATACGGAAAAAATCTCCGAGAAAAACGGCCAGCGCATCGGGGGCGCTGCTTTCACAGACACTGCGCAGCACGTGGTTCAGATCCCAGAGCAGCTGTTCCTTGATGTGCTCCAGTCCCGGTTGCGGCAGCACGGCGATGAGGTAATACGCACGTTGCAGAGGAGAGGAAAACAGTCCTGCCGCGCTGCGAAACTGCTCTGCCAGCGCATGGAAATCAGGGATGGCTTGCAATTCCTCCCAGGTTGTGGCAGTCTTCAAACGATTGCGCAACTGCTCGAATGCTTCACGTCCGAGCGCCTGCAGCAATTCCTCCTGTCCATCTCCCAGAAGGGAGGCATATTCCTCCACTGTCTGCTCCACGCAGCGCGCATCGTGCCAGAAGGTGAGATTCATCCCGAGCGCATGCTGCAGCATGTCGGTCAGACGGCCGCGGACGCTATCGTTTTTGACGGCATGAGGAGTGAGCGAACGCAGCAAGCTGCTGCCGACGACGGCGAGCATGCGATGCACCCGCATCTGCCGCTCGAGCACATCGAGTGCCATCTGCATCACCGAATCGAATCGCGCTGCCGCCCCGGCGGCTGCACATTGGTCGAGGAACTCGATCAGCGTTTGAAACACGCGGCGATGGAGGGAGAAGTGGGCATCCTCCTGCAGGAGCGTATCACAGATTTCCACGAAAATCGGAAGCAGCGTCTCCGCCTGCGCGTGCCGGCCGTAGAACCAGAAATCCTGCAGGGTGATCGTCCGCAGCTGCGTGACGATCCATTCCTTGTTCGGATAGCGGTGATGATACTCCTGCAGATACTGCTCGAGACGCGCATGCACTCCGTAATGGGAGGATGTCGCATCGAGCAGCAACTTGTGACGTGCGGGAAACGCGGTGTGCGTTGGCCGCGTACGCTCGATATTCGCCCGCAGGGCGGCAGAATCAAAGGACTGTGTATCTTCCATGACGACGCGTATACATCGTAATTTCCATGTGCACCCCCTTTTTCACCCCCCCTTTTTCACCCCAATCTATCCTTTTTGCCGGAGGAAAGCCAGCGGAATCGATCGGTCCTTCAGCGTGCTTCGTTCACGACGTTGAGCGACGTTGCACGTTGCACTCTGCACTTTGCACTTTGCACTTTGCACTCCGCACTCAACAAGTATCACCAAATGATACGGATACGCACGCCTCCCTTGCGATATTGTATATCCAAGGAGGTTATCCCCATGACAGACACAAAAACGATACATGTAGAACAGCACGGCGTGATAAGCTGCGTACACCTGGCGACGCCGGAGCAGGACACGCTGGAGTATCTGCCGTGCGAAGCGGCACTGGGGACGGGAGGGATTGACATTCGCGAAGTGAGCGAATCGGGGGATGTGAACGCCATCGAAGTCGTCAACCAGACGGAGAGGCTCGTATTCATGATGGATGGCGACATACTCGAGGGTGCGAAGCAGACGCGCGTGCTGAACACCTCGGTGTTTCTCGCGCCGGAGTCCCGCACTGTCGTGCCCGTGAGCTGTGTCGAGCAGGGCCGGTGGCGTTACACCTCCCGTTCATTTCGCGGGAGCGGCCGCGTCGCGCCCCGCAGCGTCCGCGCCGCGAAATCCACCACCGTGTCGCAGAGCCTGCGGCAGCGCCGCCGTCACGACGCCGACCAGGGCCGCGTGTGGGACGAAGTCTCTCACATCGACGCCCTCCACGCCGTTCATTCGCCCTCACTTTCGCTCTCCGACACCTACGCGCATCTCGAAAAGGACCTCGACAAACTGGTAGGATCCTTCAAAGGACACCCCGACGCCAACGGCTTTGCCATCCTCGTCGGCGGACAGCTGCTCGGCGTGGACATCTTCAACCGCCGTGACGTCTGCGCCGCGTATCTCCCTGGCGTCCTTCGCGCCGTGGCCATCGAAGCCGTGCATCTCGAGGGAGGCGTCCGCATGCCCAAGCCCACCGAGGCCTCCTTCCGTACCGTCGACTTCCTCGACCGCCTCGCCGGCACCGCCACCGAGCGCCACCCCGGCGTCGCCCTCGGCGAAGAGCAGCGCTTCGACACTCCCCTTGCCACCGGCTTCACGCTGGAGTACGACGGGCAGCTCGTGCATGAGACGGTGATGGTGCTGGAGAAGACGGGAGGATGAACGGGAACGAGTATGTTGCGAGCAAAAGAAGGCCATGTCGAGATCAGGAAAAGGATGTTTACTTCCAGAATACCATATCCTGATTTGTATTATTTCGGTGTCGTTTATATCTTTCTTACAAGCGTTCCACGAAAATAGAAATGCTGAAAGTCCTGCTTTCCATCGTTCGTATTGACACGAGGATCGAAATCTGATCTGTTTGCATATAGCCATTTCGTTGCGCCAATTACCTCAAGCAGAGTTCACATAGATGCTGAATTGTCTCATTTCTCTGAAACGCTGGAGGTCATATGAAAAAGGGGTTACATCATGGGAGTGTGATTATACTGGCAGCCTGCACTCTGTTGCTCTCTGTGAAAATGAATGCGCAATGCTCATTCCCGAGTCTCTCCCCGTCAAACACAATCTCAACCGCGAATAATCCGTATTCTGTCAACGCTGCATACCTTGACGCCGATGCGCATCTCGATCTGCTTATCGCCAACTATAACTCCGACAACGTTTACGTCATGCCGGGAAACGGCGATGGGACATTCGGAACTACATCGTCATTTGCCGTAGGGAACGGTCCCGTAATGGCAATCGCGACCGGAGAGTACAACGGTGACAATATACCCGATATCGCTACTGCAAACTGGTATGCAGGAACGTTTTCGATTTTGCTTGGCAACGGAGACGGTACATTCGGCACTGCCACGCATACCTCTCTTGGCAGCGGTAGCTACCCTCGGTCGATCGCGTCAGGAGACCTCGATGGAAATGGCTGGACGGACTTGGTCGTCGCCTGTGAACGAACCGACAACGTAGCCATCGTCCTGAGGAGTGGCTCAGCAAGTTTCGCGAGTCCCGTGTTCATAGCAGCTGGGACGAATCCGAATTTTGTTGTCATAACGGACTGTAACGGAAACGGGAAACTCGACCTGGTCATCTCGAACGGTGATTCACCCAGTATTACCGTGCATCTAGGTAATGGCGACGGGACATTTGCCGCGCCAATTTCCTATTCGGTCAGCCAAAAGCCCTACTGTGTGACGACAGGAGATTTCAACGGAGATGGAATCACGGACATTGCGGCGGCAATTTCGGTAAGCAGCAAGGCTGCGGTGCTACTTGGAAATGGCAGTGGAAGCTTCGGTACGCCGGTCTATTATGACATCGGTACCTTCCCATACTTTATCATCACGGCGGACATCAACCGTGACGACGATCTCGATCTCATCGTCGCCAACGGGCAATCAGACAACATCAGTATTTTGTTAGGTGACGGGATTGGTAGCTTCGGCACCGCCACGAATATACCCGTCGGCGACGATCCGCGTGGGATTGTGGCAGCCGATTTCAACGAAGCAGGTGGACTCGACCTTGCTGTCAGTAATTTCGGTGCGAACACCGTCTCCATGTTCCTGAACACATGCCAGTTGTCTCCTATCCCGGACATTGCGAACCTCCCGCCGCTTGTCGGACAATGTTCCGTCACGGTCACTACAACGCCAACCGCGACCAGCAGCACCACAGGGACGATATACGGAACAACCACAGATCCACTGACCTATACGGAACAGGGCAACTACACGATCACCTGGAAGTATGATGACAATCAGAGTGATCCCGTCTATCAGGATCAACTCGTCATCGTTGAGGACAACACTCCACCAGAACTCTCCATTACGGCATCCCCTGCGGTGCTCTGGCCATGTAACCACCAGATGGAGACCATAAACATCTCTGTCACGGTCAGTGACAATTGCGGTACACCAGAAGTCACCCTCGTCTCGATCGAAAGTAACGAACCGGACAACGGTGCTGGTGATGGAGATACGCCGGATGACATACTCCTTGCCGATGAAGGGACCGACGATGTATCATTCCAGCTCAGAGCCGAGCGCTCCGGCACAGGAAGCGGCCGTGTATATACGATAACCTATCGAGCAACCGATGCAAATGGGAACTGGGTAGAAGCACAAACGACTGTGACCGCACCGCATGCTATGAACAAAAAGGAAATCACAAAAAACGCGCTCGCCACTCTGATGGCTCTAGATCAGAATTACCCCAATCCATTCAATCCCACAACTGCGATTGAGTACATGATCCCCATGGACGGACACGTCACTCTCCGCGTGTATGACACGCATGGACGTGAAGTGGCCTGCCTGGTTGATGCGGTCAAACAAGCGGGCATTCATCGGACACAGTTTGACGGTTCCCAACTCCAATCCGGAATGTACTTCTACCGTCTGAGATGGAATGGACAGGTGATAACAAGGAAAATGACAATGCTGAAATAATTCGTCAACTAAAACCGCAAATTGCCCCGCAGGACAGCGGGGTCTTTTTTTGTTCTCGCTATTTCCTGTGGTTTGGCTGAGGTTTTAGCTTCCCCGCAGTCTGGAGATGATCAAGGCCTTAAACAAGAGCGCCGAGACACTACGGTAATGTTCATCATCGCCCGGTGATATTGCTGCTATGGAATTAAGCGTTTTAGTTCACGCTTAATGATCGGATTAAATATTTTCTTGAATTGCAGCAGATGTTCTATGTGCCACTGCTTAATCTCTTCGAGTTCACTTTCATCTGCATCGATGCTACCATCGCGATAGATAGCAATTCTTGATGCTCGCTTTTCATCGAGTCGCTCCCATGTCAATTCTTGCCCATACTTTGCTGAAATTTCCATTTTCTGGACAAAGAGCGCATCAAAGAGGGCTTTGTTTTCACTCTGATTTCCCGTGTCGATGTAGACCTCCACACGTGTTTTTCCTCTCATCGCGAAGACAGGATTATACCCTATTCCCTGAATCCCGGAAGAAAATGAATACCAGCCCTGCCCCTGGGCAATGCGGGCACGTGTGAAATGATGCCTCTCTCTCAGCTCGTCAATGAGCTTCTGAAAATACGCCTTATATCGTTCTTCACGAGGAGAAAGTCCAGCGGTGGCGCTCTTCTTCGCCTTCCTCCATTGATTCGGAGCGACGACAATTTTGAAATTATACGCGGGCCTAGAATCATCGATCTTCAGCACTTCGATAACAACACCGAAAAACAGCGTTTCTGTATCCGTACGTTGGTTGAGCCATTCAAGGGTCTGACGATGCTCCTCCCGAACGGATTCAGAGATCCATATTACTATGGAGGCATCGAATCCAGCCGCATAGGTCAGAAGTTTACCAAGATGATCGTGATCTGTTTGCGTTAACTGGTTTTCTATCACCACGATACGAGAGCTGCCGAGATCCTTCGTCAGGAGATCGAGTGAAAAATCACCAAAAGCCGCCTCCCGAGATGTCAGTTCCAGCTCCAACCCGAGAGCTTCTCCCAACGCATCAAGATTTGAGGCGAGCCAGGGAGTAAAATTCTGAGCTTCGTTCGTCCACGCTTCTCTAAGTGCGACTCGCTTTAGTTTCCCAAACTGCTTCATATCATACTCCATAAAAGGTAACTGGCTGTTTCATTGTTTTCCGATGAATAAACGGGAGAAAAGTTGCACGACACATGTGAATCACGTAGTTCAATCCAGCGGCAAGAGTTTACTCGGCGTCCCATATGCAGTGATGTACACCTGCCGGCGGGCGCGGGTGGTGGCGACGTAGAGCAGGGAGCGCTCCATGATTTCGATGCGCTCGCGGGCGGCGGCGTCGGGAGCCTCGGCGAGCATCCAGGCGGCGGGCATGTTCCGCGCGCTCATGCCCGCGATGATCATGTGCTCGAATTCGAGTCCTTTCACGCGATGCATGGTGGCTGACCGCAGTCCCTCGACACTGCGGTCGTCCTCGGTTTCGGCTTCGAGTGTGAGGACGGGGATGCCGCTCGCTTCGAGTGCGCCGCTGTACCGGTCACGGTCTCTCTTCGTGCGTGCGACGAGGCAGACGCGGCGCAGCGGCATGCCCTGCTGTTCGATATCCGCGAGCAGACTGCGGATGTATTCGACTTCGTCGCTGAAGGACTCGAAGTGGCGCACAGTCGGTGGGTCGCCGTGCAGGAGGGACCGGTACCCGCGCTGGTCGTCCGTGCCTTCATCGAGGTCATCGAATTCGATGCCGTCGAGCAGAGACACCGCCCAGCGGCAGGTTTCGTCGGTGGTACGGTAATTCACACGCAGGGTGCGCGATCGTCCGCGAATCTCGATGCCGCAGCGGCCGAGTACGACTTTCGTGCCGTAAATGCGCTGATGCGCATCTCCCACGATGAACAGGTCGTTCTCGCTCGGGAGCAGCATGGCGCGCAGCAGGCGGAATACTTCGGCGCTCATGTCCTGCGCTTCGTCCACTACGATGCTGCGGTACATGACGAGTGGACCGTCGCCAAATACTTCGCGTCCCTCGCGCAGGTTTTCGATGATCATGCGCGCCTCGCGCACGGCGTCGATCAGCTCACGCTTTCCGGCGTCATCCAGCTGTCGTCGGTATTCCTCAAATACGGGCCACACGGCCTGGCGGTCGCGGGCGGTCAGACGCGTGCCTCTGCCGGTACGTGCCACGTTGAGATAGGACGCAAGATCTGAAATGCCTTCCGGCTGAATCACCTGCTCCCATTCGTCGCGGAAAAAATTGTCCGGCAGATCAGGTTGCATGGGCTTCACCGCCAGCGCGCGTTTCCAGTACAGGTCTCCCGCGCCGGGATAATGCACGTTGAACTCGTGTCCATGTGAACGCAGGAAACTATCCACCCATGCGTGGATATTCACGACTTCCACCTGCTCGAGCTGCCGCGCGCTGCAGATCTTCGCCAGGTTCTCCCGGATGTCGATCGCAAGGTTTTTTGTGAACGTGGTGAAGAGGATGCGTTCGTCTTCCTCGAGGACGTTCTCCAGCAGCCAGTTGACGCGGTGCATGGCGGCGACGGTCTTGCCCGTGCCGGCTCCGCCGAGCACGCGGATCGGACCGTTGGCCCGCATCTCTACAACACGGCGCTGGGTGGGATGAAGGAAGACGCGCCAGCGCTCGAGCGGCGCATCGAGCATCGCGGCAAGTTCAGCTTCATCCGAAACGACGGTGAAGCGCCGCTGCGAATCGGGATTCTGCAGTGCGGCGGCGAAGTCCTCAGTGTCCACAGTCTCCGCCTGCACCGTCTGCAATTCGCTCCAGGCTTCTTCGACCGAATAACCGGCGGCGAGCATGGTCAGCGCTTCCTTCGCCTCATCAGGGAAATGCACGAGCAGCGTCTCGAGGTCCTCGTCACTGTCGAGCGGACGAAGCAGGGGTATCAGCGCTTTCGGGACGCCGAGCGCCACGAGGTCCTTGTCCTTGAATCCGCTGAACAACGTGCCCTCGGTTGGAGCCGCATCCGTCTCTTCTTTCGCCTGCACTTCTTCGACGATCTTCGTGTCATAGATCTGCAGCGCCCCGGTCGCCGGATTCACATCCACCCTGCGCGTCTTTCCCCATGCGTAGGCTTCGTCATGTTTCGCAACCCAGAGCAGCACATAGACGTTGCCCGATGCCGGCGCAAGCACGATGCCCCGGTAATCCCTGTCGATGCGCACGGAGCGCAAGTTCGGATCGACGCTGTTGAACTTCTCGTAATTGATTCCCCCGCTTTTAGGATCCTCACGGAACATCTGCACGAAGGTGTTCACCTTCTTCTGCACGTTCCTGGGAAGCTCCATGATGGAATCGAGGAGGTCGCCCCCTATCGCAATGTGCACATTCATCCCTTCGCTCCTTATGCCACATTCTCAGCCGTGAAACCAGTGACAGCTTCAAGATACTGTCGAAGATGTACACGATATGATTTTCTTCCATATCGAACCATTACAATGCCGTAAGATATCACGACAGAGGAAGATAATAAATTCGGATAAATTAAATTATCTTGATTTTTATCCTTGTAATACACAATTTATTGGTGTTTTACGTAGTTTTTATTCAAGTGTTTTGACTTGAATATGACACGTGTTTCACACAAATTGCCTGTGTGTTCAAAAGGATAAGATCAAGAATTTGAACCTATGAAGCATCAAACTTTCTTCCGAAACAAATGCGTATTCACGAACGATGAATTCGCCCGGTACCTGTCCGAGCAGGGAGACTACGGGAAGCGGGCAGCTGAACGGTTCCTGGCGTACTACAAGAGTACAGGACGAATCCAGCAGATCCGTCGCGGGTTGTATGCCGTCAATTCCGAGCGGGCGCAGATATCGCCCAGCGTTCCGGGGTCAGTCGATCCCTATCTCGTAGCGTCAAAACTCACTCCGGATGCAGTGCTGTCTCACCACACGGCACTGGAATTTCACGGACGGGCGCACTCGATATGGCAGCGATTCGTGTACTCGTCCGCTCGCCCATTGGCGCCCGTACAGTTCGCATTGTGGGAGTTCCGCGGCACAACATTTCCCGCGCAGCTGCTTCGGGCAGGTGCGACAGATTATGATGTTCTCACAGGAGAACGCGCGGGCTGTAATCTTCGAGTGACAAGTTTCGAACGCACACTCGTCGATGTCCTCGACAGGCCGGACCTTGCCGGGAGCTGGGAGGAGATATGGCTGTCCCTGGAAAGCATCGAATTTTTCAACCTCGGCAGGGTCATCGGCTACACCGAGTTGCTCTCCAACGCCACGACCGCCGCAAAGGTCGGGTTCTTCCTGGAACAGCATCGCGACGCGCTCATGGTCGAGCAGCAACATCTCGATGCGCTGAAGAAGATGTGTCCGAAGCAGCCGCACTACCTTGACCGTGCTGCTCGCGGTTCCGGTCGCTATCTCCCTGAGTGGCAGCTCATCGTTCCTGTTTCACTCCTTGAGCAGAGCTGGAGGGACGACGTATGAACATTTCACGCGAAAAACTGCAGGAGGAAGCGGCCGCGACGGGCTTCCGGCCGGAAGTGCTGGAGAAAGTGGCGATTCTCCTTGGCATTCTCAACGGGATACAGGCACACCCGTATCTCAGAGGAAAACTTGCCTTGAAAGGAGGAACAGCACTGAACCTCTTCATCTTCGAGGTACCACGGCTCTCCGTCGACATCGATCTGAACTACATCGGTGAAGCGGAACGTGATCGGATGAAGACGGAGCGGCCGAATGTTGAGAAAGCATTGCATGCGGTGTTTGCACGGGAAGGATTGACGGTGCGGCGGATTCCGATGGAACATGCCGGCGGGAAGTGGATGCTGCGATACGCAAGCGCAATCTCGGGAAGTGGGAACCTTGAGGTCGATCTGAATTACATGTTCCGCGTCCCATTGTTTCCCGCGCAACCACGTGATTCACGGCGGATTGGCGGCTGGCAGGCGCTAAATTTCCCTGTGCTTGATGTCCATGAACTGGTCGCAGGGAAGCTCGCAGCATTACTGGCAAGGTCGCAGGCGAGAGACCTGTTTGACACTGCACAGTTTCTGCAGCTGGGAGCAATATCACCACCATTGCTCCGCATGACATTCGTCGTTTACGGTGCCTCAAATCGCAAGGACTGGCGGATGGTGACTGCAGATGGTCTGCAAGTCGATCCCGGAGAATTGGGAAGACTTCTTCTGCCAGTTTTGCGGACGGATCATCAAGGCCTGCAAACAAACCCGCTTGAGTACGGAAGGGAACTCGTGGATGACTGCCGAAAGCTTCTGTCGCTCGTGCTGCCCCTCACAGAGAATGAAAGTGGATTCCTCGACGGGATTCTTGATGATGGGATCATAGACGCCGCACTGCTCACGGATGATCCAGTACTGCAACGTCGCATTCAGCAGCAACCATTGCTCGCATGGAAAGCGTCTAATGTGCTTCGCATGAAAGGCACACACTGAAGCGAAATACCTGATTGCGCTTCTCCTTGTTGGAGCGGCAGAAGCGTTCAATTCGCTCCTGCGATTCGTGTACGGATTTCATCGAGCAGGCTGTGGAATCCGGAAGGGATCACAACCAGCCAGCCGGCTGAGCGGAACGGGTCCGCATTGCCGGCGCCTTCTTCCTCCATGAGCGCAATGCGCAGCCGCGGCCATGCCACCGGGGCCTGGGCTACCATGGCTCCGTCCACCTCCAGTTCATAACTCTGCACGGCACCGCGGCAGCCCATGGATTGCAGACGGAGAAACGCCTCCAGTGCTTCGGGAGAAAGAAATTCCTCGGGCGCCTGGACGAGGCCGCTTTCCTCCATCGCCGATTCCCGGGTCGCCGATTCATGCGTTGCCGATTCATGCGTCGCCGATTCCCGCGTTGCAGATTCCTCCGGCGCCTGGCGGTCCGTCTGCATCGGAAGGATATCCAGGGCGGAGCTGGCGGCCACGGCGAATGCCGGATAGAACTGCGCGAAGTTCACCACGCGCAGCATACCGTTCCACACGTCGCCGTATTCCTCCGAAGCATATTGCTCCTTTTCATCGAAAAAGCGCAGCAGCATGCGCAGTCCCTCGACGCTGCCGGCCTGCGCCGCGGAGGCGACGGGCAGGACGCGCGCGAGCACGAGATACGGAGCGCCGGTCGATGTCTTCGGAATGGCTTCCGTGTACAACATGGCACCCGATCCGATGGATGGCGCGTCCAGCTCCTTCCAGGAACGGGCGTGCCAGAGCTGTTGCAGTCGTGCGTCGACCACCGCGGGAGCGAGCATGCCGCCGTCAAATCCAGCCAGTGCGTGCAACGCTGCAAATTCACGCCAGACGGTGATGTCCCGCGTCTCCAGCAGTTTCAGAAGCATGGAGAAGCTGTCCAGGGCATGAGTACCGTGAAGTGCACGTACCGCGTCACTCACAGCGCGATTATCCAGCAGCTTCGAGAAGACGTCGGCTTTCACGGTGAGATAATTGTCGACGTCGAATTGCTTCCCCGTGAGGCCGAAATCCACGTCGTTCCAGGTGAGCGACCAGACGAGATATCGACCGCTGCGCATGATGGCGAGGCGCTGAGCGAGATCGTAGCCGACCCGGCCGCGGCCGCCGGACTGCGCGGCGTGATATGCGAATCCGTCGGTGTACACGGCGATGGGCAGCATGCTGTCGTCGCCGTCCGCGGGATAGATGACGAAATCGGCGCGGGTGGACAGCTCCACCCCGTCACTTTCACCGAGCAGTACCTGTGGCACGACTTCGTATTGCCGTCCCGCGAGCGTAAGATCGTACCGCGTCTTCCCCACGTGCTGCGAGCGTTTGAGACGCACCGGCTGACCGGCGACGGTCTGTGTACGCAGCGCCTCGAGGAAGCGCCGCTCCAGCTCGCTCTCCTGCAGCAGCGTAACGCTGATCTCGTCAATGCTCCGAATCTGTTGCAGACTGTTCCAGCCCTCGAGAATCGTATCAAGCAATTCGAGTGCCACACTGCGACGGATGCTGTTCATCGCGTATCCCAGGCGCCATGAGAACACGCAGCGGTAGCAGCCGTCCTTTTCCTCATCCTGGTCGCAGGCACAGCCCTTGATGCGCGCGAGAGCAAGCTCAAACACCTCGCGCATTTCGTCGGTGGACTGCATCAGCTCCTTGAGATATCCCGTCCCTCCCGGCACGGCGTCGTACAGCACGAGATAGCGCTTGCTGCTGCCGCTCTCATGCACCGGCTCGCGCATGACGGTGTACTTGATGTGGTCGATATCCCCGCCGAATTTCTCGCGCAGGCCGGTGTACAGCGCGGCGATGAAGGACTGCAGCCGCTCGTCGTTCACATCCATCGACGTCGCCGGCAGCAGCATGCGCAGGGCCTCGGTGGTGAACTCGCGGTAGAGATACAGCATTTCCGTGAAGACGCTCTCATCCTTCTCATCGCGGTAGCGGCAGGG
>Ga0207831_100396_pt1 | contig 16034 bp, 14 predicted proteins | sample TtanPargueraPR_7_FD_187741 | JGI IMG/M metagenome (GOLD analysis project Ga0207831, IMG submission 187741) | Aerobic enrichment media microbial communities from Bioluminiscent Bay, La Parguera, Puerto Rico - Tt and M1 (2) (SPAdes) | ecosystem: Environmental > Aquatic > Marine > Unclassified ... | reverse complement strand
GGGAGCCATTTTGGCTGCCAATGCGTCCGGGACATCACCAAGAAAAAGTAAATACGGTGCTTCAAACATTTTCAATCCTCCATGGACGAAGTGGCCCCCCACTCCGTTTCGTTCTCGTTGACCCATGGCCCGAAGGCCATGCCTCCTCTTTTCAAATTAAAAACGAATTTTCATCCGTAGAATTCTCCGGCCGTAAATACAAAATTCGCACCCAAAAATGTAATTGGCGTGGAAAAATAGAGCCATGCGAGTTTTGCGTAATAACAATGAACTATTTCAACCTTTTAGCAGTTGCCGTTTCAGATGTTTTTCTGGGGCTCGGCATGCATGGTGAGCCTTGTTGCGTTGTCGAAAATACAATTATGGAATCATTTGATTACAAAATTTCCATTATTGTGATTTATCTTTTGCAAATTTCGCCGTGGCGAAAACTTCGTTTTACATTTTTCGACGCAGCTCTCAACATTTTTTTTGGCAAAAAAAGTATGATTTGTGCTTCTATAACAAAAACAGGGTGTTCGGATATAGCGATATGTGGTGGGAGAAAATGGCTGTATTTACGGGAAGGTTTTGTTCAGGCTCCGGATCGACGTGTTTTCACCCTTTGAGACAAGGGTATGCAGAAAAAAATGTTATTTTTGCTATTTTTGTTAAAGCTGGCAAGGGTGTGCCCTCATACAGGACGATGAGAATACAATCAGGCGGTGGTTTCCCTCACTGCAAAGACATTCATGGCTGGATGTCGTAACGCTGCATTTTGGCATAGAGGGTGTTTCGCCCGATGCCGAGGGCCTTTGCCGTTTTGCTGATATTTCCCTGATGGTAGTCCAACGCCTCTCGGATGGCCTTTGCTTCCCGTTGGGTGAGCAGAAAACCGTCATCCTTGTTTGACGCCTGTTCGCCCTGCGCTTGTTTTGGTGCCTTCTCCTGCAAGTAAACGGGCAAATGCTCCGGCGTAAGCTGCGGACCGGACAGGTTGTTGGCCGCATATTCCAGGCAATTGATCAGTTCGCGGACATTTCCGGGCCAATCGTGCGCGTTCAGTATTTCCATGGCCTCCGGCGTTATGGCGGGGCAGGGAATATCAAAGGATGTGCAGAGCCTTTCAAGATGATGGTTGGCCAAAAGGGATATGTCTCCGTCTCGGTCCGCAAGTGGGGGGATGACGATACTGACCACGTTCAGGCGGTAGTAGAGGTCTTCCCGGAAGTACCCCTGCCTGACCAGTTCCTTGAGATCCTTGTTTGTGGCTGCGACGATCTTCACGTCAACGGGCAGCGGGGTTGTTCCGCCCACGGGAACTACTGCGCGTTCTTCAAGCGCCCGGAGCAGGTTGACCTGTTGGGTAAGCGGCATTTCCGAAACCTCGTCCAGAAAGAGCACTCCTTTGTCTGCCTTTTGAAATTTTCCCACGCGCCCGCGTTTGGCGGCTCCGGTAAAGGCTCCCTCGCGGTAGCCGAACAGTTCGCTTTGCACCAGTTCCCCGGAAAATGCGCCGCAGTTTACAGCGACAAACGGATGCTTTGCCCGTGGCCCGGCCTGATGAATTCCGCGTGCAAACAGTTCCTTGCCTGTGCCGGATTCGCCCAGCAACAGCACGGTGGAAGGAGTTCTTGCCGCGTTGGCTGCCTGTTGGATGACTTGCCGCATGGCCGGGCTTGCGTGAAGCACATGCTCAAATCCTTTGGGCGATTCTTTTTTTCGGGAAGTTTTTTCGGCAGAAAGTGCATAGTGACGCACATGCTGCGTTTCGCTGACCGTGATGATGGTGTCCAGCCATGTGCCGCTGGCGTTGAACGTGGGCATGGCCCGGATGAACAGATTGGGCTTGACGCGGCACTTGATCGTTACCGGCTCCACGAGGGAGGCGTGCTTTGCCTTGGCAAGATAGGGAGCAAGATCAAAAAAATCTTCGGCATTGCGGCCCCGCAGCGTTGTTCCCTCGCGGCTGAGCAGCAACTCCGCGATGTTGTTGGCGCTGGTGACCCTGCCATTTTTGTCCAGAAAGAGCACTCCGGTCATTACCGAATTGAACATGGAGGAAAAAAGCGAGGTCATTTGGCCTTCAAGTTTCGAACAATACAACCGGCTCAAGTTTTGTTCCAGCGCCCGAACAGCTTGGATCACCAGTTCCAGAGCCGTGGAATGGTCCGAGTTCGCAGGGCCGGAAACGTCAAAACAGCCCCAGATGTTTCCTCTTGGGTCAAGAATCGGAGCGGCCGTACAATTCCAACTGTGGTGGCTTCGGCAAAAATGCTCCGCACCGAAGACCTGCATGGGGCGCCCTGTGATCAACGCCGTGCCGATGGCATTGGTGCCAACGCTTGTTTCCGCCCAGTTTGCTCCGGGGCCGAAGTTGAGGCTGTCCGCCTTGCGAAGAACGTTCAAGTCTCCGCATGTTCTGGCGACGCGGCCATCGGCGTTGGTTATGGTGATCAGCAGCCCTTTGTCCTTGATGGCTCTATACGCGGTGGATTCTATTTCTCCGCAGATTTTGTCCAGCGTATTTGTGAACGGCTTGATCTGGTCCATGGGCAAAAAGTCCCAACAGCTGCGTGGCGCGGGATCAACTCCCATATCCATGCAACGATGCCAGGAATCCAGTAACGGTTGAGCCATATCCCGGACCGACGACTTCCGGCCTTCGACAAATCGTTTCCAACTGGAATAATTCACTTGGGCACAACGTTGTGTCCGGGGCCGGGAAAGAGGAAGAGGCATATGAGAATCATATGTATTGGGAACAGAGCATATTTCGAAACCGTCACCATCCCTGCGAAGCGAATGCATGCATAGCCTCCATGGTAAAACGACTACTATAGGTTGGACCGCATCATCCCTGTCACCTTATAGTAGTGGAACTGTCAAGTGTTCGGATTTCGAACAAGGAACAATCGGAGCTTCCCCGGTTATTGCATTGATAACAGTACGGTAGCCTCTTTTTTCCTCCTGAGATTACGTTTCCCCCCTTTTTGTTCGACCCACGAACAGTCCGTCTTTTTTGAAAATCGCTTATGGGTTTAATGTATTATAATAAAAGTAAAAAATAGCTTGGCATCCGGGTTGCAGTCCTCCGGCGGAATCTATGAAACAAACCAGGAGGACTTTGGTTATGGCTCATGAAGTGATCATGCCCAAATGGGGCCTGACCATGAAGGAAGGCAAGGTCGTCCGCTGGCTCAAAAGCGAAGGTGATTCGGTGGAGGCCGGTGAACCGCTTTTTGAGGTCGAGACCGACAAAATTACCAACTCGGTCGAGGCGCCCGCCAGCGGGATTCTGTCACAAATCGTCGTTCCCGAAGGGGACGTGGCTCCGGTTCAGGCCGTGCTCGGTATCATTGCCGCGCCGGGAGAAACTCCGGAATCCGTTGCCGGGGGGGCTGCCAGTTCCGGCGAGGCTCCTGCCGCGGAAAAGGTAACGGCAGAAGCTGCACCAGCCGCGGATGCCACATCGCCAACTCAGGATGGCGATTTTGTCCGGGCCATGCCCGCGGCACGCAAGCTGGCTCGCGAACTGGGGGTGGATCTGGCTGCGGTTACGGGAACCGGCCCCGGCGGCTCCATTGTCATGAAAGACGTGCAAGCCTCTGCTGATGCCGAGTTTGCAGGCGTCAACGCCAGTCCCAAGGCAATTGAGTTCGCGCGTAAAAAGGGAATTGACCTGCATCAGGTTTCCGGAACGGGTGAAGGCGGCAAGATTACCAAGGCCGACATTCTCCGGGCCATGAACCCGGCGGCGGAACAGGTTCCGGCAGCCGCGCAGCCTGTTGCCAGGGATACCATCATTCCCATGGAAGGCGTCCGGCAGCTCATTGCGGACAACATGCAGGCCAGCCTGCAAAATGCCGCCCAGCTGACGGTATTCGTGGAAGTAGATGCCACGGAAATGGTGCAGCTGCGCGCTACGCTCAAAGAGCGGAACAAACGGAATCCGGATTACCGCATCTCGTACAACGACATTATTTGTTACGCCACATGCCGGGCCCTCAAGCGTCATCCGATCATGAATTCGACGCTTCAGGAGGACGGCATCCATCTGCATGATTCCGTTAATCTGGGCATTGCCGTGTCCATTCCCAACGGACTGATCGTTCCCAACGTCAAGAATGCCAATACGTATGGTCTTGAAGAACTCAAGACGGAAGTGCGCGATGTTGCCGGCCGGGCTCGCGGCGGCGGATTGAGCATGGACGAAATCGCCGGCGGCACCTTCACCATCAGCAACGTCAGCATGCTTGGCGTGGACGGTTTCACGCCGATTCTCAATCCGCCGGAAACGGGCATTCTCGGTGTCGGCCGGGTTGTTGAAAAGCCTGCGGTGAAGGATGGCGAAATCTGCATACGTCAGATGATGACCCTTTCCCTGACCTTCAACCATATGACCACGGACGGCGCTCCGGCCATGGCTTTCCTGCGCGAGCTGGGAGACATGCTGGAAAATCCGGGCCTGATGATCTTGTAGGAGGCACGCATGGCGCGAAAACGGTTTGCCATCGAACTCGGCTATGCCGCCGACCTGCACGGTGAGGACATGACCAAGGCCGCAGTGCGCGCAGTGCGTGACGCCGTATCCCGCATTTGCCTGTGCGGCATTGTGGAGATTTGCGGCCGTGACAGGTTTCAGGGGGTCTACGTGCATGCGCATGTGGCTGTCCCCGATCCCGATGGCGTGGACCGTGACGCGGTGCTTGCCTGTATCCCCATCGGCGAAACTTCCCTGACTCTGGTTTCGGGCGGCATGAGCGTGTCAGGTATCGAAGTCCCCTGTTTTGCTCCCGGAGTGAGCAATATTGTCGCGGCCTGCGCCGCCCTGACCGTTTTTATAGAAACGGACATGCCTGATGGGGAAGCGGATGGATCGAAGAAACCGGCCTGCGGATGCATTCCCGGGGCCGAATAACCCAGAGGAGAGAAAGCAATGGCTCTTAGCAAGAAGACATTGATTCACATGTATGAAACCATGAACAGGATTCGTTTGTTCGAGCAGAAGTTGCAGGAATTCTTCGCTGCTGGCGAGATTCCGGGCTTCGTGCACCTCTACCTCGGTGAGGAAGCAGTGGCCACCGGAGCCTGCTCCACGCTGACCGATGCCGACATGATTACCAGCACCCACCGCGGCCATGGACACCTTCTGGCCAAGGGAGGAGACCTGAAGCTGATGATGGCGGAAATTTTCGGCAGGGCCACCGGATATTGCAAGGGCAAGGGCGGTTCCATGCATATTGCCGACCTTGATCTCGGTATCCTCGGCGCAAATGGAATCGTCGGCGGCGGTGGACCGTTGGCCGTGGGAGCGGCCCTTGCCGCAAAATACCGCAAGAGCGAGGACGTTGCCATCTGCTTTTTCGGTGACGGTGCCTCCAACCAGGGCACCACGCAGGAATCCCTGAATATGGCCAGCGCCTGGAAACTGCCGCTCGTCTTCGTGAATGAGAACAACGGCTACGGAATTTCCTGCCCGCAGTGCAAGTCCATGGCTGTTGTGGACATTGCCGACCGGGCAGCTGCCTATGACATGCCCGGCGTGGTTGTGGACGGCAACGACGTGCTCGCCGTGCATGAGGCTGTGGAAGAAGCCGTCAAGCGCGCCCGCCGTGGCGAAGGCCCCTCGTTGATCGAATGCAAGACCTACCGTTGGCGCGGTCATTTCGAGGGCGATGCCTGCACCTACCGTTGCACCGAAGAACTGGAAGAATGGATGGCCAAGGATCCCATTCCCCGCTTTGAGGCCAAGCTCATTGAAAGCAAGACCCTGACCAAGAAGGAAGCGGAGAAGATCAAGAAACGTATTGCAAAGGCCGTGGACGAGGCCGTGGATTTCGCCAAGGAAAGTCCCATGCCGCCAGCCAGCGCGTTGATGGATGACGTTTACGCCTAGGCTGAAGTTTTACCTTTCACGAATCCATACAAAATCCAACGGAGAATACAATGTCCGAAAAAACATATCTTCAGGCACTCAATGAAGCGTTGAGGCAGGAAATGGAACGCGACGAGAACGTATTCATTCTCGGCGAGGACGTGGGGCAGTTCGGCGGTTGCTTCGGCGTCACCCAAGGGCTTTTCGAACAGTTCGGTGAAGACCGCGTCATGGATACGCCCATCACGGAAAGCGCCATTGTCGGCGCCGCTACAGGAGCCGCTGCCAGCGGATTGCGCCCTGTGGCCGAATTGATGTTTGTGGATTTCATCGGCGTATCCATGGATCAGCTTTTCAATCAGGCAGCCAAGATGCGTTTCATGTTCGGCGGCAAGACCACCGTGCCCATGACCCTGCGCATGCCTCAGGGCGCGGGGATCGGCGCTGCGGCCCAGCACTCGCAATGCCTGGAATCCTGGTTTATGAATATCCCGGGCCTCAAGGTGGCTATCCCTTCAAGCCCCTACGATGCCAAGGGGCTGCTGATCAGTGCCATTCGTGACGACAACCCGGTGGTGTTTCTGGAGCACAAGCTGCTCTACGGTGCCAGCGGCGAAGTCCCGGATGAAAGCTACACCATCGAAATCGGCAAGGCAGACATCAAGCGCGAAGGCGGCGATGTGACCATCGTGGCGACCGCCCAGATGGTGTATGCGGCCCTTGAAGCAGCGGAAAAGCTCAAGGCGGACGGCATTGAGGCGGAGGTGGTCGACCCGCGCTGCCTGTTGCCTTTGGACAAGGATACCATTCTGGAGTCCGTCAAGAAGACTCATGCTCTGGTCGTGGCGCACGAGGCCGTGCAGTTTGCCGGTCCCGGAGCCGAAATAGCCGCCATGGTGGCTGAAGAGGCGCTCGATTATCTGGACGCTCCGGTCAAGAGAGTCGGCGCACCGTTCTGCCCGGTACCGTTCTCCCCGCCGCTGGAACAGTTCTATATTCCTGACGCTGACAATATTATCGAAGCAGTCAAAAGCCTTCGTTAACTCCCAACTCCGGGCGGGGGAGCGGTGCAAGCGTTCTCCCGCCAAATTCATGAGGGGGCACAGTTGAGTATTGCAGCCATTTTGGCAAATCCCGCTTCCGGCAAGGATATTCGCCGTCTGGTGGCCCACGGCAGTGTTTTCGATAATCAGGAAAAAGTCCGGATGGTCCGGCGGCTGATTCTCGGCATGGAGCGGGCCGGTGTAACAAAGATCCTGTTCATGCCGGATTCCTATGCCATCGTCCCCCGAGCGCTCAATTCCATTTCACCGTCCATTCCCGTGGAAGCTGTGGAAATGCCCATTCGCGGCAACCAGACAGACACCACCGTGGCGGCCGGGCTCATGGAAACGCTTGGAGCCAAATGCCTTGTCGTCCTTGGTGGTGATGGAACCAGCAGGGCAGCCTGCAAGGGGACGCTTGCCGTTCCCCTATTGCCGCTCTCCACCGGGACCAACAATGTTTTTCCGTTCATGGGCGAAGCCACCGTGGCGGGATTGGCGGCGGGACTTGTTGCCAGTGGGCGGTTGCCCCGCGAAAAATGCTGTTACCGTTCCTGCATGTTCGATGTCCTGTTGAATGATGAAGTGGTGGATATGGCGCTGGTGGACGCGGCGGTGTACGACGATGTGTTTTTTGCCTCAAAGGCTGTCTGGCATATGGAAAAGGTGCCGCAACTTTTTTTGACGCGATGTGCGGCTGACGCAATAGGGCTGTCCTCCATCGGCGGGCAGCTTCAGGCCATTCGCCCCGAAGAGCCTCGTGGGCTTGCCCTGAAACTGGGCGGCGGTTCTCCGGTCATGGTCACGGCGCCCATTGCACCGGGGATGTTTGCGGATGTTCCCATAAGCGGTATTACCGAAATGGCTCCGGGAGAAATCTTTCCCGTTTCGACCAATCCGGGTCTCATCGCTCTGGATGGAGAACGCGAGGTGGAGATTCCAAGTGGCGCTCATGCCGGTATTCGTTTGAATACCGAAGGCCCCATGGTTGTTGACGTGCGTGAAACCATGGCGCTCGCCAGGGAAGAGTGTGTTTTTCGGCAACCGTCATGACGCGGTGCATCAGTAAATATCCGGGCCGTCCGAAATGCCGTTGCATGGACGGTCCCAAATAGACAAGGAGATCCCATGAGCAACGTACTCAAAGCCGCATTCATTTTCATCGCTCCCAACGGCGATCCTGCACAACACAGAAACTGGGTCCGCACGGACGCCGTGGAACTGCTTGCCGTGGCCGTGAGCAATTATGATCAGGCCGAAGCTCTGGCCCGTGAACTGGTGGAAAAGGAAGGCATTGCCGCCATCGAACTGTGCGGTGGCTTCGGCTCGGTGGGAACAGCCCGTGTCGCCGCAGCCGTGGATGTGCCGGTAGGCGCAGTCCGGTTCGACATCCATCCGGGGCTGGGCAACGTCAGCGGAGACAAGCTCTTCGGCTAAGTTGGCATATGTGGGACAGTGCGCTCTGGCTCGCTGTCCCTTTATTTATGTGCCTGCGAGGACGTGTTCCTTGGTGACAAAGCAGGTGAATGTACCGGAAAAGACAACGTCTTCCCCGCACAATACGTCCACGTGCACGATATGCTTGCGTTCCTGCGGTGTCTGGTCCTGTGCCTTGGCAATCAGTACATCCCCGATTCTGGAAGGCTTCAGAAAACGGGTTTCCGCTGCACCGAGCACCACGTTGGGATGATTGACCGCGAGCATGGCCGCATAGTCCGCCAGCCCGAATATGAAGCCGCCGTGGATCAGGCCGCTTGCATCTGCCGCCATATCCTCGCCGCAGTCGAAACGTACTTCACTGCGGCTTTCCCCAACCTCGACAGGCGAGCCGCAGAGGGCCTGATTGATTCGTTCATGGGTTTTTATTTCCATGGGCTCCTCATTGTTGCGGATGAACGAATCCGCTTTGTTGCAAGGCGCAATTCCGGGGTCTGGTGAGACTCCTGATCCCAGACCCCGGAACAGTCCGCCGGTTAGTCAAACAGGTCTTCCACTTCTTCGAAGACGTATTTCATGTACATCATTTTCGGTGAGCCGCCCATGGCTATGGCCAGCATGGCGGCCTGCATGATTTCTTCCTTGGATGCGCCATGGCTGGCCGCTCCCTGAATATGGAGGGAGATGCACATTTCGCATTGGGACATCATTGAACAGGCAACGTGAATCAGTTCCTGCATCTTGTGGTCAATAGGGCCGTATTGGCTGATTTCCTTGGTGAAGGCAAGGTAGTTGGGGAAGACGTCTCCGGCCTGTTGTGTCATTTTAGCCAGAGTCATTGCTGCATTTTCCGCTGCATCCATTGTGGTTCTCCTGAAGTTAGATGGTTGAGATGCAGGGATAAAGCAAAGAGCATGCCGGGGTGTTTTTATTATTAAAAACAAGTAGTTCAGTGTATTTATTGATTGCCGGGGTCGGAAACGGCTTCAAGGTCCTGTCCCGGACGTGAACATTGATCGAAATTCGAACAGGTCCGAACCGTGGCAGTGTCCTTAAAACAGACAGTCCAAAAAGATGGAAAGCGGCACTTCATGGATGAATTCTCCCAGCGGGACATCGGCCAGACGGGATTCCAGCGCGTTCCGCTGATGGCGGCAATCCAGCAGCATTGCTTCCAGTTCGCTCACATCCCGGACGCCGAAATAGTCGCCATACAATCGCACCTTTTCGATATGTCCCTTTTTGACGTGCAGATGAACATCGAGCAATCCCCCGGGAGTCCTTGTGCGCCGGGTAAAATTGTAGGCCGGTGAGGAACCGAAATTCCAATCCCAGGTACGGTAGCGTTTTTCGGCAAGGGTTTCGATCAGGGCCGTTTCTCCTTCGGAAAGAGTCATGAGATCCGGCGCTTCTCCTTGAGATACAAAATCCATGAGCGCTGCAATGAAGTCGGTGACTTCCATTGGTTCCGGCAAATGGCTGGAAATATTGGTGACCCGTGACCGAACGCTTTTGACCGCCTTGTCCCGGTATTTTTCGGGGGCCACGCGCAAGGCGCCGGAAAGGTCGGCCATGTCCGAGGCGAACAGAAGGGTGCCGTGATGAAGAATACGACCGCCGTGAAAATGTTGGGCATTGCCGGAAAACTTTTTGCCTTTTATGAGCAGGTCGTTACGGCCGCTGAATTCGCACTCTACCTCCATGGACTGGAGGGCCTGCTGTATTGGTTCCGTAAAGCGTTGAAAATCCAATCCTTCCGATGGCGTTGCGTTGCGGATGAAGGTAAAGTTGATGTTGCCCAGATCGTGAAAGACGGCTCCTCCGCCGCTGAGCCTGCGCACGACGGGAATACCGCGTTCCCTGATGAACAGTTCATCGATTTCCGCAAGCGTGTTCTGATTGCGGCCGACGATGACAGCTGGCTCGTTGCGCCAGAGCATGAATATTTCATCTTCGGATTGTGTCAGCAGCCGCTCTTCGGCGGCCAGATTGAAGGTCGGATCAGTGGATTGGTTGTATATGTAACGCATGATGTCTCCTCTGCCCGTGCAATGCAAAAGGTGGGCCTGCGATGCCTGTTTTTTGTGATCGGGAATGTTCGGCATATTCCGTGGACAGCGGTTCGGCAAGTGAAGTTTTTTCGGCTCAGGTTTTCCATAGGAATGTCCTTTGCAGGAACGGTTTGATCATATGAGCGGCACAAGCGAACAACAGGACAGACTTTGCAAAAGGAACGAACGTGGAAGATTGTATCGATATAATTCTCGTGGCCAATGCCGGTGTGCTGGTTCGCGCCCATGGGGTTGGTTTGTTGTTGGACGGGATTCACCATGCGGACGGGCACCCGTTCATCAAGGTGCCGGAAAACATTCTGGAGTGCATGAAGCTGGGAGAGGAACCGTATTCCGGGATCGACTATCTGTTGTTTACGCATGAGCACCCCGATCATTTTACGCCGGAACTGGTTTTGGATCAGGTTCGGCATCGGCCGGTAAAAGGGATATTTCTCCCGGATGAAGAGGAAGGAACACCAGCGTTGCGGCATTTGTACAGCCACCTCCGCGAGCAAGGTATCCCTTATTGGCCCTTGGGCTTGGAAGCTGGTGAAGTGCGAAAGTTCCAGCCCGAACCCGGTTTGCAGATCACTGCCATTGGTGCCCGGCACATGGGACCGCAATTTCAGGACGTGCGCAACGACTGTTTTCTTGTGTCCATCAATGGCATGAACCTGCTGTTTACGGGAGATGCGGATCACGTTGGAGAGTATTTCGAGCGTGCGGTGAAAGACGTTCCCATCGAAGCGGTTTTCGTGAATCCCATCTTTTATCACAACCCGGAAGGCCAGGCCGTGATCAACGAAATCATCAATCCGCGCAAGGTGGCCATTTATCATCTGCCACAGAAACAGAACGATCCCATGCATTTGCATTTTACGGTAAAGCGCGCCATGCAACGATATGCACACCCGGCTGTCTGTATCCATGTCCTGACTGAAGAGAATCCGGGATTTCGTCTTAATTTTTCGGAGTGATTCCAAAGGCAGGAATTGCAGCCGGAGATGGAGAACGGGGAGAAAGCGTTTAGCTTAAATAGCGCTTTCTCCCCGTTGGATGCCTGTCGACGGCTTTTTTCTAGGGTGCGGTAAAAACCGCCGGCACACATCCCTCTGAGGCAGGGTATGGGGTGCTTTGTACTCACCCATGCACGGTTTTTGCCGTGCGGGATGCTTTGCTAGGCCATGTATGCGCCTTCCATGGCGGAAACGGCACTGTCGGAATAGCGTTTGAGCACGCCGCGTTTTTGCGGCCGTTCCGGCAGTTTCCAATTCTTTTTGCGCTCGGCAAGGATGGTTTCCATCTCTTCGGAGGATTTTTCCTCGCCCTTGACGCCGACAACCCTCAGTGCGCGTTCCGGGATGTTGATTTCGATCAGGTCATCGTTTTCAACCAGAGCGATGGGGCCGCCATCAAGAGCTTCTGGGGAAACGTGCCCGATGCAGGGACCGCTGGTGGCGCCGGAGAAGCGACCATCCGTCACGATGGCCACGGTGCCGTTCAGGGTTTCGTCATAGACAATGGCGTCTGTGGTCATGAACATCTCGGGCATGCCACTACCCTTGGGGCCTTCATAGCGGATGACGACCACGGAACCTGGCTGGATTTTGCCCGCGATGATGGCTGTTTGGGCCTCGTCCTCGCTGTCGAACACCGCTGCCGGGCCGATATGCTGGTGCATGTCGGGCTTTACGGCTGCGTATTTGACGACCGACCCTTTGGGGGCGAGGTTACCCTCCAGCACTGCGATGGAACCGCATTTTTCCGACTGCTCGGGCGTACGGATAACATCGTGCTGCGGGATGCTGTAACTTTTCAGGTGGCCAAGGCAGCGGTTGAAGAAGCCGTCCTGCTCAAGGATTTCCAGCGAATCGCCCAAGGTACGGCCGGTAACGGTCATGACATCCAGATCGAGCTGGTCGCGGAGCATGTGTTGCACCATGGGAACGCCGCCCGCGAACCAGAAGAGTTCCGCAGTGTATTTGCCGCTGGGCTGGATGTTGGTGATGTATTTGATTTCCTGCCCGATGGCGTCGAATTCCCTGGGGTCGAGCTTGAGGCCCAGTTCGTGGGCAATGGCGGGCATGTGAATGAAAGCGTTGGTGCTGCCGCCGATGGCCGCGTGGATTTTCATGGCGTTGGCAAAGCTCGCCTTGGTCATGATCTTGCGGGCGGTAATGCCTTCTTTGGCCAGATACATGATTTGTTTGCCCGCCGCACGTGCCATGCGTCGGATTTCAGCCATGGTCGCAGGCATGAGCGCGGTTCCGGGCAGGGCCATGCCGAGCGCTTCGGACATGCACTGCATGGTGCTGGCCGTGCCCATGAACTGGCACGCGCCGCATGAAGGACAGCCAGTGAGCTTGTAATCCCGCATTTCCGCAAGGTCGACATGGCCTTTTTTCTTGCGTGCGGAAAGAGGTCCGGCCAGACCGGAAGTGGAGTTGCCGGGACCGGAGCGCATGGCTCCGCCGGGGATATGGATGGTCGGAATGTCCATGCGTGCCGCAGCCATGAGATGTCCTGGGGTGGACTTGTCGCAACCGGAGAGCAGCAGCATGCCGTCCCACGGAATGACGGATGCGTGGATTTCCACCATGTCGGCAATGATGCCGCGAGAGCAGAGGATGAAGTTCATGCCTTCATGTCCCTGGGCCCATCCGTCACAGATGTCCGTGACATGGAATTTTGCCGGGCGTCCGCCGACTTCATAAACGCCTATGGAAGCCTCTTCACTCAGGACATCGAGGTGGTAGCTGCCGGGATGGCTGTCGCCCTGGACGTCGTCAACAAGAATATGCGGTTTTTCAACGTCGTCCCGTGTCCAGTTCATGCCCATCATCAGGGCGTCGACCTGGGACCAGAGATCGCGAACGCGTTCACATCTTTGTTTTTGCAAGGTCATATCTCCTTTTTCACGTTGTGATTTGTTTCCTGCGCCTTGGCGCAACGCTAGAAACCGGCCTGCCTGAGAAGTTCCGCGAAGCGTTTTTTGACGTCATCGCCGGGCTCGGTTGCCGGGGCCGCCACGCCGGTGGGAATGTCCGAACCTGTGGAGCGGACGGCTTCCTTCAGGATCCAGGAAAACGGGATGTCCAGGGCGTAGAGCTGTGAAAGAGTGCTCAGGCGTGGAAGCAGTTCCAGCAGGGTGTCCATATCCTTGTCCTGATAGGCCTTGTATATGCCGCAGGTGATTTCCGGCGCAAAGTTCGCAGTTCCGGTGATACCGCCGTCGCCGCCGAGGGCAAGCGTGGTGAAGAGGTATTCGTCAAAACCGCAGATGACCCGGAAGTCCGGGCGCACGCCCTTGACCTGGATGATCAGGTCACGGATGTGGCTGATGCAGTCCACGGTATCCTTGATGCCGACGATGCTCGGGCAGTCTTTGGCAATGCGCTTGACCAGCGAAGGCGTCAGATCCTGACCGGTCAGGGCCGGGAAGTTGTACATCAGAATGGGCAGCGAGGTGTTTTCCGCGATGGTGCGGTAGTGGTTGTAGATCCGCTCTTCGCTCATCAGCGAGTAGTAGGGGTTTACAACGATTACCGCATCGGCCCCAATGGAAGCCGCATGGTCGCTCAATTCGATGACTTCCGCAGTTGCGCATGCGCCGGTGCCGACGATGGCGGGCTTGCGCCCGGCCACGTGCTTGACGCAGAATTCGGCGACCTGTCTGCGCATGGCGTTGGTCATCTGGGCAAATTCCCCCGCGCTGCCGAGGAAGAGCAGGCCGTCGACATCGCTTTCGATCAGCCTGTCTATCATTATTCCCATTCCCCGGCTGTCGAATTTCCCGTTCTCATCCAAAATGGTCGGAACTGGAGGGAAGATACCTTTAAAAGAACAATTGGACATTGATTACTCCTATTTTTTCCATGTGTGGTTCTTCTGTTTCCGGCAAGGACTTGTTATGAAAGCATCCGTTGCCGACAAAAGCTGAAAACGCTGAAAATTTGTGTACTCCTCATACCTTGCATGATCAAAATTCGCCGTTTGTCTGTGGAAAACAGGAAAAGCGGCGACATCCGTCTTGATCTTCCCGTAAAAGGTGTTTGCCCCTGCTGGAAAACTGTATTGCAATCTCGTTTTCTCCACACAATTTCAAATCATTTCGTGATTGTTCCGTGGCGGCCACACGAGGTGTCCGCCACGGGGATTTTCGTTTGTTTATTCCGTTTTTCTAGATCAGTCCCATAGACACGAAGATCGTCAAAGTGATGATACCGATCAGGCCGGAAACGGCGCGCGGGACGGTCAGATATTTCAGGCCCTGCGTCGTGTTCAGGTTGAAGAACTGGGTCATGATCCAGAATCCGCTGTCGTTCAGGTGGCTGAGGATCATGGTTCCGCAGCCGATGGACAGGGTTGCGGCCACCGGAGAGATGCCCAGCGAATCCATCATGGGCAGGATGATGGCAGCGGCGGTGAGGCCTGCGGTGGTCATGGAACCCACGGCGGTCATCAGTATGGATGCCGTGAAGAAGGGAATCAGAATGGGAAGCAGGCTGGTTCCGGCAACAATGGCACCAAGATCCTTGACCACCGGAGCGGTTTTGAGCATGCCGCCCATTGCGCCGCCCATGGCGGTGATGAGCAGGGGCAACAGTGCGACAACGAGTCCGCGTCCAACCCAGGTTCCGAAGATGATCTGCTTGAGGGGAGCATTTTTTTCGCCTGTGGTGCGGGCATGGTGGGCCCTGACTTTATCGGCCTTGATCCAGCCGAGAATTACGGTGAACACGACGCCCAGCAGCAGCGCGATGACCCTGTCACCTACGGAGGTGAAGAAGGTGAGGGTGCTGCCGCCATCCTTCATGTAAACCTTGGCAAACGAGGCGAAGGTGATGAGCACGACCGGGATCAGCACGGGCAACATGGCCATGAGGGCGCTGGGCAGACCCTTTTCGTGGATGATGATGTCCTCGATCTTGTCGGATTTCGCAGGCTCGAAGCCTTCCACAAAGTCTTCACGCGGGGCGATCCATTCCTTTGCGGCCCAGGAGCGCAACAGCAGCCAGGTTCCGAAGAAGGCGATGGCCGCGATGATCGAACCCCAGAAGATGGTCAGGCCGAGGTCTGCGCCGTACATGAGGGCAATGGCCAGAATGCCCGGAGTCGGAGGGACAAGGCCATGGGTCAGCCCCAGCCCCATGCCGATGAATGCGGACATGGAGGACATGGATATTTTTTTGCGTATGGACAGGATGGAGGCGATGGGCGCGGTCAGCACCATGGTGATGTCGCCGAACACAGGGATGGAAACGATGAATGCCGTGAGCGCGGGAGCCAGTTCCAGAGCCTTGCCCCGGAACAGACGGGTGAAGAAGTTGGATATTGCGGTGGCCGCGCCAGTGTCCTGAATGCCCATGGCCAGAATGGAGCCCAGAATGATGGTGACGCCGATGCCTTTGAGGGTTCCGCCGAAGCCCTTGTTGATCAGGTTGACGGCGTCAATGAGGTTGTTGCCCAGTGCCAGTCCAAGCCCGAGGCTGGTCAGGAAAAGCGCGAGCACGGGGTGCATTTTGACCTTCATGATCATTACCATCAGGAAGGTGATGGCGATCGCAAGAATTACCAAGAAAAGTACTGGAGTCATAATCTTCTCGTTTTTTTATGCCGGGAGCAGCCGTTTACAGCGGGAGA